>Ga0308019_10000018_pt1 | contig 127245 bp, 127 predicted proteins | sample Neamet284_FD_203135 | JGI IMG/M metagenome (GOLD analysis project Ga0308019, IMG submission 203135) | Marine microbial communities from water near the shore, Antarctic Ocean - #284 | ecosystem: Environmental > Aquatic > Marine > Unclassified | place: Southern Ocean | collected 2014-10-01
TGCACAACGCCAGTACCTTCTGCAGTATCAATAAAATCAGCTGAAAGGATCCGAAAGGCATCATCTCGTTCCGCAAAGAATGAGAATAGTGGCTTGTATCGGAGCCCTACGAGTTCAGAGCCCTTCACAGTTTTGAGAACTGAGTAATCCCCTAGCTCAACTTCGTACTTTGGAAGTGCCTCGGTCCCAATGAGATAGTTATTATTGTTACTGGAGATGATCGAGTAATCAATACTAGGTCCTACTGCTAGCGCTAAATTCGACGGTAATGTCCAAGGGGTAGTAGTCCAAGCCAGGACTTGAATTGATTCGTAGCCAAAAAGAGGACTTTCGAGTTCGAAACCTACCGTTACAGCTGGATCTTGCCTTGGTCTTGTTGAGTCGTCAAGGCGAATTTCAAAGTTGGAGAGCGGTGTTTCTGCCCCCCACGAATAGGGCATGACGCGAAAGGCCTCATAGATAAGACCTTTGTCCCAAAGCTGCTTAAATGCCCACATGACTGATTCCATGTAGGACAGGTCCATTGTTTTGTAGTCATTATTGAAATCTACCCAACGAGCCTGGCGGGTTACGGTTTCTTCCCATTCGTTAGTGTAACGCAGCACTGATTGACGGCATTGAGCGTTGAAGTTTTCTATTCCGTATTCAGTGATAGCAGCTCGCCCACTGACGTTTAGTTCTTGTTCAGTCTCCATCTCTGCGGGGAGGCCATGGCAATCCCAGCCGAATCTTCGTTCAACTTTTTTCCCACGCATAGTTTGATAACGAGGCACTACGTCTTTAACGAAGCCAGTTAGCAGATGGCCATGGTGCGGAAGTCCGTTGGCAAAAGGGGGGCCGTCATAGAAGACATATTCGTTATCAGATGATCTGTTAGCCACCGATTCTTCAAAACTTTTATTTTTGTCCCAAAGCGCGAGGACACGCTCTTCGATAGCCGGAAAATCCGGCCGATTCGGAACTTGTGGATAAGGAGAATCTGAAGAGTCACTCATTGTTGATCCTAGGCAGCCAATGCGATTAGCTAGCGTATCGTGTTGCGGCGCTGAGAGCGTCTTCTTCAGTTTCCTGTTGGTTTGAGAGTTGCTTTGTGTCCGTCTAGCCATATAATGCGTCACCTTTTGAGTTCCCAATTACTTGGGTAGGGAGTTATGACTAGAGCAGTGAAAAATAAAAAAGCGACGGCTAAGAAGGCCCCTGTGGCTAAGAAGGCCCCTGTGGCTAAGAAAGCCCCTGTGGCTAAGAAAGCCCCTGTGGCTAAGAAGGCCCCTGTGGCTAAGAAAGTGACGGCTAAGAAGGCCCCTGTGGCCAAGAAGGCCCCTGTGGCTAAGAAAGTGACGGCTAAGAAGGCCCCTGTGGCTAAGAAAGCCCCTGTGGCCAAGAAGGCCCCTGTGGTTAAGAAAGTGACGGCTAAGAAGGCCGCTGTGGTTAAGAAGGCCCCTGTGGTTAAAAAAGCGGTGGCTAAGAAGGCCCCTGTGGTTAAGAAGGCCCCTGTGGCTAAGAAAGCGGTGGCTAAGAAGGCACCTGTGGTTAAAAAAGCAGTGACTAAGAAAGCACCTGTGGTTAAAAAAGCAGTGACTAAGAAGAAAATTTTGGCTAAGGATCGATTTACTCCTGCATGGCTAACTAAACAAAAAGAATCTTTGTTAGCAGAACGGGCGCGTTATACACGTCACGCTGAATTTTTGCAGGCAGAGGCCGCTCAACTCGCAAAAGATCGGGAGCCTGGTGACGTTCAATTTGATGAAGAGTCAGGTGAAGGTGATTCAATCGCCGTGGAACGCGACAGAGACTTGCAGTTGTCTGCTCAGGCTCTCGAAGCAGTCGAGGAAATAGATGCCGCTTTGCATCGGCTAAAAGATGGCAGCTATGGGGTTTGTATCGTTTCAGGTATGCCGATCCCTAAAGAGCGTCTCGAGGCTATCCCTTACGCAAATATGCGGGTAGCTGAGAAGGCGGCCGGAATGTCTTGGCGATAGGTGCATGAAGGTTAGTTCGATTAAAGGTCGCAAGACCTTCATTCTTTTTAACGTAAGCTCAGTTCTATTAGCTTTGGACCAGCTCACTAAATCGCTTGCTCTGAGCCGTCTAGGTGACGGCCCTGTTGAGTTATTCTGGACTTTAAGATTTTTTCTAGCCTCGAATACTGGCTTTGCTTTCGGCACAGCTGAGGGCTATGGCCCATGGGTCGGAGCCGTAGCTTTAGTAATTGCAGGAATGCTTATACGAATGAAAAACCAAATCGAAGTTACTGGTGGATTAATCTCGCTCGGTTTAATTCTGGGAGGGGCCCTAGGTAATTTGGCAGATCGAATGTTTCGAGGAGCTGGGTGGGGGCGGGGAGCTGTAGTGGATTTTATTGACCTACAGTTTTGGCCAATTTTCAATCTCGCAGATGCTGGCATCGTCGTTGGTGTCGGGTCTTTGGTCTACTACTTGTGGAAGCAAGAAAAGATTGGGCTGAAGATAAAAAGCTCTGGTACAAGAAATTCGGATGCTTAGAGGATGAAAGATATTGTTCCATCAGCCCTAGCAGGCGAGCGCCTTGACCGTGCAGTAGCTCTCATGACCGGATTGAGTCGGAGCGCTGTGAGAAAAATGATTCAAGAAAATGGCGTGGTTTGCGACGGAAGTCTTATTTTTTCTCCAACTCGACGGGTGGCAGAAGGGGAGTCAATCGAGGTTAAAGTCGCTGATCCGAAATTAATTGATGATATTCATTTGGAAGCGAACGAAAATATAAATTTCGATGTTGTGTATGTCGATGACTATTTGATCATCGTTAATAAGCCTGTCGGGTTGGTTGTCCATCCGGCACCTGGCCACGCTCAAGACACGTTAGTCAACGGACTTGTGGCAAGGTTTCCAGATATTAGAGGAGTCGGACAGCCGGAGAGGCCTGGGATTATTCACAGGCTAGATCGTGACACTAGTGGGCTATTGGTAGTTGCTCGGACGCAAGATTCTTATGACCATCTTGTTGAGCAATTAGCTGAGCGCACTATGGGCCGAATTTATTTAACCATTACATCTGGTATCGCGGACGCACCGACTGGGACAATTGACGCTCCAATTGGTCGAAGTCGTCGAGCTCGGACGCGCATGTCGGTCAGCGCTGAGGGAAGAGACGCGAGAACGCACTATGAGACTCTAGAGACTTGGCATGAGCCTGTAGTTGCCTCGTTAGTCAGATGCACTCTCGACACTGGCCGAACACATCAGATACGTGTGCATCTGAAAGCTATTGGACTGCCAGTTCTTGGAGATTCGATATACGGTCGTAAAGATCCGTTTGAGATAAACAGGCCGCTGCTTCATGCGACGAAACTTTCTTTCAATCATCCAAATAGTGGTGAGTGGCTTTCGTTTGAAGAGCCGCCGCCTGAGGATTTCCAATTGGCGCTTCAACTATTCAGGAATGCAAAGTTAGATTCCTGAAGTGGAATCAGGCCAGCGTTCTTTAGCTTTGGCAATATCTGCTACTTGTGCCAAAGTGTAGGAATCAAGTCGTTTTTGCATCAAGACGCTTACATCACTCCAGATCGATAAAAGAACGCATTGGCCCTCGTGATCACATGCATTATCTTGATGAGGTTGCCCAAAGTCTCCAAGGCCAATTGGCCCGTCAACTGCGCTTACTATCGCTCCGATTGTAATTTCTTCTGCGGCTTTAGCTAGAACGTAGCCGCCGCCTACTCCACGTTTGGATTTAACTAGGCCCGCTCCCTTTAAGGCCAGCAGAATTTGCTCGAGATACGGTTGAGGCAACCCTGTTCTAGTCGCGATATCGCGCACAGACGTGGGGAGACCCTCATCATTTAAAGTCAAAGACAATAAAGCTCTGCTTGCGTAGTCACCTCTTGTAGATACAGCCACACAACTTATCGTAGCCGCTGCGCTGCTATGGTTTGTCAAGTCGTAGGTTAGTAGTGTGGATTTATCTGAGCCGGACTTGAACTTAACTTTGCCTCAACACAATGATCTGTGCGTGACATCGATCATGCCGGGTCTAATTGGACGTTGGTCAAACAATGTTATATCTGATGATGCAATAGGTGCGAAAGCAGTAGTGGTTCTCGTTATTGATGGTTTGGGCTGGAATCAATTGCAGAGGTATGCAGATTCTGCTCCGTTTCTAGCTAGCGCTAATGGTAAAGCAATAACTACTGTTGCTCCAAGTACAACGGCTGCTGGCTTGACGTCAATCACCACAGGAGTAGCCCCAGGGGAGCATGGAATAATTGGTTATAGAGTGAGAACTCCTGAAGGATTATTAAATTGTTTGCGGTGGTCAGCAGGAGGTATCGATGCCTTAGCTGAAATACCGCCAGCTGAATTCCAGCCGGTAGAGCCATTTCTGAACTCTTCGCCAACGGTGGTTACTCGAGCTGAATTTAAGAATACGGGTTTCACAGAAGCCCATTTGAGGAATGCTAAATTATCGGGTTGGTGGACACCATTTACGATGATTACACAAGTCGAAAATGCCATTAAATTAGGCGAAAAACTTGTGTACGCTTATTACGACGGACTAGATAAAATTGCCCATGTTCATGGAATGAATGAACACTATTTGGATGAGATTGCCTTTGTCGACCACCTAGTGCGAAGGCTAGTTGATTCACTTCCCGCAGATGTAACGCTGTTGGTTACGGCGGATCATGGATTAGTTGAGGTGGGTAGTTCAGTAATTGAAATCGATCAGGATATCTTGCGTCTATGTACTTCAACCTCAGGTGAGGCAAGGTTTACCTGGTTGCATGCGCGACGGCATGAGTCAAAGGCGTTACTCGCTGAGAGCGCGCGTTATAAAGATAATGCTTGGGTGGTGGATGTCGAAGAAGTGCTCGACGAAGGTTGGTTTGGACCCAAAGTGACGCCTGAAGCAAGAAATCGTTTAGGCGATGTCGCGTTGGTAGCTCGCGAGCCTGTTGCCTATATAGACCCAAGTTTGCCGGACGGGCCAGAGATGTTGGGTAGACATGGAAGTCTCACTGCTGAAGAAATGCTTGTTCCAATAATCGAATTCAACTGTTGATGTTCTACTCGCAGCGGTCAATTACGCCGGTAGTATTTTCTTATGTCTGAGATGCAAGAAGATCAGTTAGAAAAGGCTGAGCTCATCGAGCCTGCAATCGTTGACCCTGGGCTAGCAGCTGCGGGTGAATTATTGGGAACCGCACCAGCAGTATCCGAACCAGCGAAAGTAATGCGGATCGGTGCGATGATTCGAACTCTATTAGATGAGGTGCGCCAAGCAGAGTTAGATGAGGCGAGCCGAGACCGAATGCGAGAGATTTACGAGCAATCTGTAAGTGAGCTTTCGGGTGCGCTATCAACAGAATTGAGAGAAGAGCTCCAACGTTTGGCTCTTCCTTTTGACTCTGAAACTCCATCTGAGGCTGAGTTGCGCGTAGCTCAAGCTCAACTCGTGGGGTGGCTTGAAGGTCTTTTTCATGGTATTCAAGCAGCTGTAGCTGCTCAACAAATGATGGCACAAAGACAACTTCTAGAGATGAGGCAAGGGGCATTACCTGCAGGGTTAACGAATCCTGAAGATGTTGAGACTGAAGGTGCCGATAAGCATCCGGGAGGCGTCTATTTGTGATGAAAACGTTTGGCTCAAAGGTTCAAGTTTTGTTCGCTGAGCTGTATGCTCTAACGGTTCAATAAATGAGGGCTTCTTAGATATGGCTATGACCTCAGATACTAAAGACTGCACTGCTCTCAGCGATGCTGAGATAGAGGAGATGGCGGATTTATTGTCCGATGAAACTCTTATCCTCGATATCGGTGAGATTTCTAAGCAAAGCCAGACTTGGGTGCTCTCTACGCAAGTGAGAGATGGCGACAAACTAGCTGCCTATGGATTTTGCACATTGGAACGTGTCGGGGGAGACCCAACCGTGCTAATTGGTTTAGCTGGAGTAGGCCGTTCAAGCGAGCGAGACAGCGCTTTGCGTTCCTTGATCGGAGAGCAGCTTCGTCGGGCAGTTCTCGCTTTTCCAGATGAAGATGTTTTGGTGGCAGCGCAGATGACTGATCCTGCAGCATTCGGAGCTTTTAATTCCTTGGACAGGGTTGTCCCGCGACCCGGTTATGAGGCTAATGGCGAAGATCGCGCATGGGGAAAGCGATTAGCGAAGCGTTTTGATGTACGCGGCGATTATAAAGCGAAAGAGTTTAAAGTTTGCGGAGAGGGAATTCCCTCGTTGGTCATAGACCACATTGCAGCGGATCCGGAAGACACTGAATTAGAACTTCGCGAACTGTTTAGCGGACACGATGCTAAGAACGGCGATGCTCTTTTGGTGTTCGGTTGGGCTACTCGCGAAGACTTAGCAAAACTGGTTTAGTTCCCTAAAGCGATTTGTTAGAAGGTTCCGCAGGAGATTTTTTGTATGGACTTCGAAGACCTAGTTCGTAGGCGAAAAATGACTCGGTCTTTCTCCGACTTATTAGTAGACCAGAGCTTATTGCGTCACGTCTTAGATCAAGCGAGAAGAGTTCCCTCTGCGGGTAATAGTCAAGGGTTCGATTTCGTGGTGCTCCAAGGCGCAGAGACTAGTCATTACTGGGATGTCTCCTTACCCGCAGAGAAGCGAGAAAAGTTTAAATGGAAGTCATTGCTTAGAGCTCCAGTGGTAGTGACAATTTGGGCTGATCCAGATGCGTACTTAGAGCGCTACTCCGAAGAAGATAAAGCTTCGACAGGGCTTGGAAAGTCTAGGGAAGCTTGGGCGACTGAATACTGGCTTGTTGACGGCGCTTTTAGCGCTATGGCCCTTCAATACGCTGCTATAAATGCGGGCCTTGGGGTTCTATTTTTTGGTATGTTCGATAAGGCCCCAGCTATAGCCAGGGCGCTGAATGTACCCCCTGGCCGGGTGCCAGTCGGCACGGTTGCTATTGGATGGCCTAAAATATCGGACGAAGAAGATGGAAAAAGCGTAAATCGTGAGCGGAGACCATTAGATGCAGTCGGCCAAAACGGAATTGTTCACTTTGGCGGGTGGTAGGAAGCAGATTGGCTTAAGGCTATTGACTTCGATTAGGTAGCGTCGGTCTATTTCGGCTACCGCATTTGTTTGATCATTTAGCTTTGTTCATATCCTTAGGTCCGACGGCAATAATTTGATATAGAAGCAAATTATTACGTCGATTAAAAGTGTTGCTATAGGTAGTAGCTGTCACGATGTATCTATGAGGACAGTTCCTGAGTCGCATGAAAAAGACAATTCGGCATTAAGTGATCTATTCCATCGTTACTTAACTGGCGTTTTGCTCACATTGTTGTCTGAGGAGGATGAGGATTGCGCTGCTGAAGTAGTTCAGGCACTATTTAGACGACAGCACCACGAAAAATTTATACCTGGGCTTCATAAGCTGGGCCTAGCTCAAGAGCCACACGCAGTTGCATGCGCTAAGTATCACTATCTCTCGAATCATTTGGGTGGCGTATCTGTAGCATTTGTTGCTGAATCTGAAAAAAAAGCTTGGGTGAGGTATTTACCCCCTAGATGGATTTTTGATGGGACAGCTCTGGCTTCGATCCCAACTAAAGTCGCACGGGCAATGTTGCATGGTTGGCATGGTCACAACGGAGTCTCATTAGAGAATCCGCGTCTCGGGTTCGTTTGTACTGGCCAGACTATGGATGGATTTCCTGGTCTCGAGGGGTATTACATCGAAGAGGACTATGAATTAGATCCGGACCAGCGCCTCCGATTTCGCTTTGGCGAGCAATGCCCGCCTATTGACTACGCGTCGTTACCTCAACTTTCATCTGAGGAATGGCCAAGTGAGCGAATAGCGAAGGCATCTCGTAAATACTCGATGGAATACATTAGAAATCTATTGCCAGTGTTGTCAGAGGTTCTGGGACCTCTCCAAGCTCAAGGAATTCTTTACCGAGCAGGTCGTCGAATTGGGATGCAGTTTTCTGCAGAGACTCAGAAAATGCTCGGAACTAACGACCCGGTTAACATGTTGGCCAGTTTATTTAGCGCTCAAGGTGACAGAATCACGGTAGCGGGCACTCAGATACAACAGCATGGCTGGCGACTTATGGCAGGCCTCGAAAAAGAGTGCGTTCCAGAGTGGATGGATGGCTTAGCTGGCCTTTGGGAAGGTTTAATTGCTGTGGCGGACTCTCGACGCCGGTTAGTTCTCAGCGATCGCATGGATCTGGGAGACAGCTCATTTACTTGGGATTTGCGGTATGCAGCAGAGCCAAAGCCGTTTTAATGTGAGCCGTTAAACGTCGCTATAACTTCAGTGAGTTGATCTATGTACGTTAGCGTCTTGTCGGCAGACGGAAGATCAAAGTTCACCGGTGTGAAGACGAACTGGGTAACACCAGCTTTAGCGTATTGCTCTAACCTTTCCATCTTCGGTTGGCCCCAGATGTAAAGGCTTATAGGTATCGCTTTACCGTCTCTACCAGCTTGATCTGCTAAATTCGTAAATCGTTCGATTCCGCCTACGACATCGGGCTTACCGTCTGTGTTCATTATGCCTACGTCAATTGGACACCATTCGTCTGCGTATTCGGCGGCATGTTGTATGCCTAAAGGTCCGGCGTTACCTAAGGCTATTGGAACAGTTCCATTAGTTGGTTTGGGGTATACCCAAGAACGGGAGTAGTTGTCCCAAACTCCATTAAATTCAGCTTCTTCATTACCCCACGCGACTCTGAGTGCTTGTACCCGTTCCCTCATAGCGCTATAGCGCTTAGCAAAAGGTAGATCGGGGCGGTGATTTTCTAGCTCTTCTTTGTTCCAACCTACCCCAATTCCCATAGTTACTCGACCGTCGGAAAGAGCGTCTGCCGTCGCGACGGTACAAGCTAGGTCGAGAACATCATGTTCTAAGAGTAAGCAAACTCCAGTAGCTAATTGAATTTTGGAAGTTACCGCTGCGGCGGTTGCGACTGAAACCCAGGGGTCCATCATGTGGACGTAGGAACCTGGGAGTTGACCGCCATTAGGGTAGGGCGTTAATTGCTCAGTCGGTATATGGGAATGTTCAGGAAACCACACTGAATCGAAGTTTCTGTCCTCTAGCTCACGAGCTAAATCTCCAGGACGAATCCCATCAATATGATTGCCCGTTAAATATCCAAATCTCATAATCGAACTATAGGCCAACTTTCTCTTCTATGGTTCCTATATGGATTTACGTTTAGATGGCAAAGTCGCATTAGTTACTGGTGGTTCAAAAGGTATTGGTCGCGAAATAGCGACTGCATATGCTGAGTCTGGAGCCAAGGTGATGATTACCTCACGCAAGGCAGATGCGTGTGAGCTTGCGGCCTCAGAAATAGGCAACGGATGCGAATGGTTTGCTTCAAATGTAGGTTATGAAGACCAAGTGGAATCGCTGGTAGACCATACTTTGGACACATTCGGTGCCATAGATATTTTAGTTAATAATGCCGGGGCTAATCCATATGCAGGTCCAACTATCGATGTTGACGTCCCTCGTTGGAACAAGACTATTCAGGTTAATATGACGGCTCCGTTAGTTCTTACTCAGTTGTGTTGGAACAAATACATGAAAGAGAGCATGGGGGGTTGCTCTATTATCAACATCAGTTCGGTCGGGGGATTGACAACTAACGAGCAGCTGGGAGTCTATGACGTGGCGAAAGCCGGATTGATTCATTTAACGAAGCAGCTAGCAGCAGAACTGGGTCCTAAGGTACGAGTCAACTGCATAGCGCCAGGTTTAATAAAAACTGACTTTGCCAAGATTCTGTGGGATGGAGAACGAGGAGCAGAAGTGGCTGCAAGCTATCCAATGGGAAGGTTGGGAGAAACATCAGATATTGCTGGTTGCGCTACTTGGTTAGCGGCTGAGACTGGTAGCTGGATTACAGGGCAAACGATAGTTATGGACGGCGGGGGTCTGATTGCTTTCAAAAAGGATACTGAATGAATACTTTTTCGAAGTGGCTAACCGGAGCGAGGCCCAAAACCTGGCCAGCTGCAATAGTGCCCGTAATTGTGGGAACGGCAGCTGCTGAAAGCGAGTTGATTTATTGGAGGGCGTTAGTTGCACTCGTAGTTTCTTTGTCTTTGCAGATTGGGGTAAATTTTGCGAATGATTACAGCGATGGGATAAGAGGAACAGACAAGGATCGCGTTGGCCCAATTCGCTTAGTAGCGTCGGGTTTAGCTTCGCCACGGGCAGTTATGTTAGGCGCCTTTGTTGCATTTGGAGTTGCCGCATTTAGCGGAGCAATAGTAGCCATTGCTGTTTCCTACTGGTTAATTGCAGTGGGAGTTGCCGCTATAGCTGCGGCTTGGTTCTATACCGGCGGCTCTAAGCCTTATGGATATTTAGGTTTAGGTGAAGTTTTTGTTTTTGTTTTTTTCGGATTAGTTGCTTCATGTGGTTCGACGTTTCTTCAGGACGAGCGGATTACGGCTTTGGGGGTTGGTTGCTCCATCCCGGTTGGCCTTTTTGCTGTTGCGTTGTTGATAACAAATAATTTACGTGATCGACCAGCAGACTTGCTCAGCAATAAGAAGACTCTTGCGGTTCGAATGGGGGATGGTCCAACAAGGATCCTATATTGCGTAGTGGTTAGCATCGCATTTGGCTTTTTGCTTTATTTGGCGTTACTGCGTCCTTGGGTGTTGCTGGGGTTGTTGGGAGTTCCGATAGCTGTTTCTCCAATAAAAACAGTGACCAGAGGAGCAAAAGGACAAGAGCTGATAGCGGTACTTGGCGCAACAGGCAAGGTGCAGATGGTCACAGGTCTGGCGATGGCAGTTGGCTTAATAGTAGGAAAATAGCTGAACTTAAAGGTCTCTTGTTGCGGTTATCATTTGTGTAATGCCGCCGCTAAGTAACTGGCGCTTGGCATCGCTGAAGCCTGATTCTTTAAGCGACCGCATCATTTCATCAGGTGGGGGTAGATAGCTCACCGACTTTGGGAGGTATCTATATGCAGTTTTATCTGAAAGAGCTGAGCCGATTAACGGCACTATTTTTCCGAAATACAAACTATGGCCAGTCCTCAAAATTCTGCTCTTCGGTTGAGCTACATCAAGAAGAGCTATTCGTCCGGCGGGCTTAACGACTCGACTTATCTCCTGAAAAAAAGAATCTAGATCGGTGAAGTTTCTCAAGGCGAATCCACAGGTAACGCCGTCAATGCTATTTTCAGGGAGAGGCAGGCATAAAACATCAGCGCGGACAAGTGGCGCTAATGTGCGAGAAGCTCCTAACATTCCTTGGCTAAAGTCAACGCCAATGGGAGACAAACCGGCAGCTAACAAGTCATTACACATATCGCCTGTGCCACAAGCAAGATCTAAAATTTTGGAACCTTTAGGTAGCGACAACTCTCGTACTGTTTTACGTCTCCACCTGACGTCTAGACGAAATGTCATGAGTCGATTTACTAAATCGTACCGAGGCGCAATACGGTCGAACATATCTTCTACGAGTGCCGCTTTGGCTTTCCCTTGGGGAAGCTTGTCCATGGCGCTAGTCGACTCTCATGTGTAGACCCGGTAAATACATTCAGCTACACAGGCTGGTCTTTCTGAACCTTCTATTTCAAATATTAGTTCTACGATGTATTGGGCTCCGCCACTAAATTCTTCCACTGCTTGTAACGTCGCTCCCATTCTTACTCGGGAGCCAACCGGAACTGGAGCTGTGAATCTGAGTTTATTTGCTCCATAGTTGACGCCCATCTTCACATCGCCGCCAATGACAAAAGCTTCTGACATGAGCATCGGAGCGAGAGACAAAGTCAGGTAGCCGTGGGCAATGGTCATTCCGAAGGGGCCAGCCTTTGCCTTCTCTTCATCAAGGTGTATCCACTGATGGTCACCAGTCGCATCCGCAAATAATTGCACCTGGGCAGGAGTGATTGTGTGCCATTCGCTAAAGCCTATTTGTTCACCGATTCTTGACTTAAGGTCTTCGATTCCGTCTATCTGAGTCGTCATAGTCATAAGTCTATTGGTCTATTCGGGTTACCTAAACTTTAATGACTCAACGGAACCAAATTTTTTTGTAGGAACGGCTATGGGAATGAAATAGCAAAACTACCAGGACGATATCAAACATTAAACGGAGTATGAAACCCATGCCCATACTAAAGTTTATGCCTACCCAAAGAGTGGCAAGCACAGAATAACACGCAGAGAACACGGCTAAGATATAGCCCCATTTTCGTTCGTTCGTAATTCCGATGCCACCAGCTACAAAAGTTCCAGTGAGGAAAAGTGCGAATAGCGTTGCCACTCCGGAACCAAATAAGTCAAGTGGAAGCTGACGGTAGTAGGCACTGCCGAATAGAACCATCCCCACAGCACGAAAATATGAGAGCATAACTGCGCTGTATAGAGTTTGGGGTTGCGTTGGGTTTAACCATCGAAAATTTTGCGAACTCACAGAATTTGCCTCCGGAACCCATGCTAGCTAGATCACTCGAAAGACCTATGTATTTTCAGATTCCTAGGCTTTAAGTCTTCTAAATTTTTTAAATTCTTAATCTCGTATGAAGCGGTATAGCTGCCCGTTGGCTTAGGAACTACTAATCAAGTCGATTTAGCTTTCCGACGAGGTTTAAGAACTACCTGCTGTTCGGCGCGCAACTGTCCGCAGGCGGCGTCAATATCGCTACCCCTAGTATTCCGGACTGTCGCATTTACTCCTAAGGACTCTAAAAGGTCTCTGAATTCAAGAATCCTTTTCGGATCAGTGCCACGAGTTTGGTAGCCAGGAGTGGCATTCAACGGTATTAAATTAACGTGCGCCCGCAGCGGAAGTGAGTAGGAGGCGAGCTGTCTGGCGTCAGTGTCAGAGTCGTTAATTCCTTCGATCATCGCCCATTCAAAGCTAATCCGCCTAGTTTTTTGACGCATGTAGAACTGGAGAGCATCTGCAAGTTCTCTGAGTGGATAAGTCTTATTTATAGGGGCAATTTTGTTGCGTGTCTGGTCGTTTGCAGAGTGAAGAGACACCGCAAGGTTTATGGGTAAGTCTTCGTTCGCCAATCGTTTGATACCAGGTACCACGCCTACGGTGGACATGGTTATGTGCCTTGCCCCAATCCCCATGTCTGAATTGATGCGAGTAACAGCGTTCCAAACTGAATCGAAGTTCGCTAATGGTTCTCCCATCCCCATGAAAACAATGTTGTCAATACGTTTATCTCCTGCACGTTGGGAAGATCGGATGACTTGTTCAACTATCTCTCCGGTCGTTAGGTTTCGGTCAAAGCCAACTTGGCCAGTGGCGCAGAAGCTACAGCCCATAGCGCAACCCGCTTGCGAACTCACGCAGACCGTTGACCGGTGTCGATAGTGCATTAGTACCGATTCAACGAGTAAGCCATCTGGTAACGACCAAAGTTGTTTGACCGTTGTTCCGTTATCGGCCTCGGTCTCTCGCACAAGCGTGAGGGCCGCAGGCAAAAGTTCGCTGAAAGCTGTTCGCAATTGTTTAGGAACATTAGTGATTTCGTGGGGTTCTTTACACTGAGAGTAAAGCCCATCCCAAACTTGATCAACACGGTACTTGGGTTCGCCGTCTAAAAGTTCAGCTAACTCTTTTCGGGATAATTCATAACGAGTGGTCACGACTAAGAGGGTACGCCTATATTCTGTAATTCATGTCCGGGCACCGATATGACGACCATCATAAGAACATCGCTGGGGGTGGCGTCAGGGCTGCGGTGTTCGGTGCCTCAGATGGCTTAGTATCAAATGTTCTTCTTATCATCGGACTTGCCGCAGCCGATGCGTCAGCTGGAGTTGTCCAGACTGCAGGTTTAGCAGGATTGTTAGCCGGTGCGATTTCGATGGCTTCAGGCGAGTACGTTTCTGTTCGAGCTCAGAATGATTTAGTTGAACGAGAAATAGATAAAGAGAAGAAAGCTCTTGCAGAAGATCCAGAGGAAGAGGCAGAAGAATTGGCGCAGCTCTACGTTGAGCGGGGGATGGCTCCGAAGCAGGCTCGTGAAATGGCCAATTTACTAATGGAGAATCCTGAAGTGGCTCTAGAAGTTCACGTACGTGAAGAGCTTGGTGTATCTCCAGACGAGTTGGCGTCACCATTCTCTACTGCAGCGTGGTCATTTTTTTCGTTCAGTATTGGTGCGCTAATACCAGTCCTTCCTTGGTTGATTAGCTCGGGTAATGCGGCCATGATTGGATCCCTCGCACTAGCGATAGCTGCGGCTGCGGCAATCGGCGTTGCAATAGCACTGGTAACTGGCCGATCAATCATCAGAAATATCTTTCGACACGTCGGTATTGCTTGCATGGCGGCTGCGGCAATCTATTGCATCGGGAGCTTGATCGCCGGCGTCGTGGATATGTGAATGGTGTGCGGTTGCGTTTAACTAATCCGATTCGTGTACAGCCTGCGCACTAAGCCAACTGTGAGGCCAATGTCCTTGTAAAGAGTTACAGCAGCGATGTTCTCTGCATCAACATAGAGCGTTCCCTTTGTGATTCCGGTGGAATGTAAGTGTTGGTAGCCGGCAAGAGTTAAGGCTCGTCCAAGTCCCTTTCCATGGTGTTTCGGGTCAACAGCAATGACGTAGACCTCACCTATGTGGGGCTTTTCGTTCTTGTGAATTTTAGTCCAGCAATACGCAGCTAGTTTGTCATCGGTTTCGTAAATTCGGAATCCTTCAGGATCAAACCAACTTTCCAATTGGCGTTCAAGAACCATTTCTACCGTCCAGCCGCTTTGCTCCCTATGCCAAGAAAAAGCTTTGTTATTTATGGTGCACCATTCTTCTTCGTCTTGGCCTGGGCGAAACGACCTAGTCTCGATGTCAGTAGTTTGCTCCAGGGGTAACTCGCAGTCCATTCGGAAGAGGTCTCTCTGGAAAGTGAATTTGAGTTGTTGTAGATCAGAATCAGTAGCTGGCGTTGGATTATCAATCCACAGCGAAATTTCCCCATTGTGTTGATCTAAGATTTTTTTTAGAGCATCGACTAGAGCGCCTTTGGTCCAGTGCTCAGCATCGACTTCTATGGTTGTTCCGTCTCTGTCGGTACCAACTATGATTTTTGATTCTTCGTTCACTACATTAAACTTATCTCATATATTGATAGTCATCGAAGTAATAATAAACATGGTTCTGAATAAGATCGACATTTGTTTAGGCATAAGTGAGCGATGGGCAAACCAAGATCACCAGCAGGGCGGGCAACCCTAGTACATGCTCGTCTGAAAAAAGAATATGCCGCACATTGCGAGCTGGTGTACAGCAATGCTTTTGAACTTCTAGTTGCGACTATTCTGTCCGCTCAATGCACTGATGTTCGAGTTAACGCCACGACACCAGCCTTATTTAATTATTATCCTGATCCGTTTGCTATGGCATCAGCCGAGCTTACTCACTTAGAAGAATTGATTCGTTCAACCGGTTTCTACAGGAATAAGGCGAAAAATTTATCACGAATGGCAAATCAGCTGCTGGACTCTCACGACGGCGAGGTCCCGCAGAGTAGGAAACAACTCGTTGAACTAGCGGGGGTAGGTAGAAAGACAGCAAACGTTATTAGATCAGTGGCTTTCGGTTTACCAGGTTTACCAGTCGATACACATGTTGGGCGTTTGGCCCGCCGGCTATCGCTTACAGAGGAAGAGGACCCTGAGCGAGTTGAGATGGTGTTGAATCCGTTAATCCCCAAAAAAGAAAGAGGCGAGTTCAGTCTGCGACTAATTTTGCACGGACGTCAAGTGTGTTTCGCTCGAAACCCTAAATGTGGTGACTGTTTATTGAATGATTTTTGTCCCAGCGCGTTTATGGTCTAGAGAAGTTCACTAAGTTACTACTAGAAGCTGTATAGCAAGGAGTTATTATGACAATTCGACGGGCGGCTCATTTCGTACCTGGTGCAAACGAAAAAATGTTAAGTAAGTCTTTAGATACAGAAGCTGACAGCTTGATTCTTGATCTTGAGGATGCTGTAACACCAGATAATAAGAGTATCGCTCGATCAGTTGTTGCCGGCTGGCTTAGGGATGTAGATTTTGGACGCCAAGAGAAGGTAGTGCGAATCAATGATTTGCATAGTCCTTGGGCTGAAGAAGATATAGCCGAGACTATGGCCAACCCTCCTGATGCCTACCTTGTTCCTAAGGTTAATTCGTCGACCGAGATTGCTCAGTTAGATCAAATAATCGAAGGACATGAAATTAGCAATGGATACGACGTTGGGTCGGTGAAGCTACTAGTTCTAGGAACTGAGACGCCTCTTGGGCTACTGAACATAAAGGATCTGGCATCGCATAAACGCGTTGAAGCGTTGACCTGGGGAGCGGAAGATCTTTCTGCTGCGATCGGATCGCGAGGGAACAGAGACCTGCATGGCGCATATCTGCCGGTCTTTGAATATGCACGAATAATGTGCTTAGTTGGTGCGACGGCTTGGCACAAGCAGCCGCTTGACACGGTTTTCGTTGACTTTAATGATCCAGATGGTTTGAAAGCCGAATGCCTGGCCTCAGCAGCGATGGGATTCACTGGGAAAATTACGATTCATCCGAATCAGATTAATATAGTGAATGAAGCGTTTACTCCATCTGAAGCTGAGGTGTCAGAGGCTAAAGAACTCTTGCTCTTGTTCGCCGAGAACGAGGCAAAGGGCCTTATGGCATTCAGCTATAAAGGCACAATGGTAGATGTCCCGCATCTGACAAGAGCTAAGAAAATAGTGGAACTCTCGGAGTTACTGTCAGGTAATGCAACTTAACTTTTTAAACCTTCAGCAGCTTTAGATAGCCTTCGTCGGGCCATTCTAAGGCTGCGGTCCACCTCGTAGAGATCGACAGCCACATGTTCGTTGATTGTGCCGAGCAATTCGTCTGCAGATGCGACCAAGCGTTCTCCTAATTCTTGGACAGCAGTTTCAATAGAAGATAGCTCCGCTTTCGTAACCATGTTGGAACCATAGCGTTGAAATTGGCAATCAGTTTGTTAATCGGCATTAGGTCACAGCTAGTTGGGCGGTACCCTCGAAAGGGTGTTCAATCGGCTGGATCTTAGAGGAACAAAAAAACCGCTTGGTGAGCTGCTGCCTCAGTTGGCTATAGATGCAATTGCGCCTCGCGAAACTGTTCGAGCGCTGCTAGATGAAGTGCGTCTAGGAGGCGATAAGTCTGTCCGCGAGTTGACCATAAGATTCGATGGCGTTGACGTGCCAGTCGCTGTAGTCAGCGCACATATGCTTGAAGAAGCTTGGAATATGATTGACGAGTCATTGCGAGAAGCTTTAATAGTTGCGCATGACCGCATTCTAAATTTTCACCTTGGCGAAGTGCACAATGAACATACTCAAGACTCTGGTGGGGTTTCAATCAGTAGCGTGGCTCAGCCCGTTGACCGGGTTGGGGTTTATGTGCCTGGCGGCTTAGCTGCTTACCCATCCACAGTCTTGATGACAGTACTTCCTGCATTAGCAGCCGGCGTGCAAGACGTGGTTCTGTGCACCCCACCGAACGGAGTCGGTGAGGCATCGAAGGTGGTATTAGCTGCTGCGTATCTTTGCGGCGTCACAGAAATCTTTCTTGCAGGGGGAGTTCAAGCAATAGCAGCAATGACCTATGGAACCGAGAGCTTAAAAGCTGTTGATGTAATTGCTGGACCTGGTAACGCGTGGGTCGCTATGGCGAAACAAGAAGTCGCTGGTCAAGTTGGTATCGCATCTGCTTTTGCAGGCCCATCAGAAATAGCTGTGATAGCAGATCATACTTGCCCTCCAAGTTCAGCTGCTGTAGATCTGGTCTTACAAGCAGAGCACGGGCCTGGCGGCAGGGCCTGGCTGATTACATGGGATGCAGCTTACGCAGATGAAGTTGAGAGTGCCACAAAGGAAATTGTTTCGCTTTCGCCTAGGTCTTTGGAAACACGCGCAACAATTGAGACTGGCGGTTTCGTATGTCTTGTCGATGACCCGTTACAGGCGATAGCCGTAGTTAACGTTCTTGCACCGGAGCATCTGCAACTTATGTTTGAGGGTGCCAGGTCTTTTCTCGGACAGATCCGACATGCTGGAGCTGTGTTCATAGGGAATTGGGCGCCTGCGTCGATAGGAGATTACGTAGCAGGACCATCTCATGTTCTTCCAACGTCCGGCACAGCTAGGTTTAGCGGTGCTTTGGGTGTAGCTGATTTTCAGAAAAAAATGCACATCGTGGAAGTAAGTAAAGATGGTTTTGACGAGCTACGAGGTGTAGTCGCCGAGCTAGCAGTAGCAGAAGGTCTTTGGGCACATGGTGTTTCTGTTTCTGAACGAGAACGTTGGGCAAACGGCGGTGTATCAAAGTGAAGCGTCCACCGGTACGAGATGATTTAGTTGCGATGGACGGTTACCACTCGCCTCAGATGGACGTCGAGATTCGTTTAAACACAAATGAAGCGCCAGAGCCTCCACCTGAAATGTTTATGAAAAGACTGTTGGAAGAGTTGTCCAAACTCCATCTGAACAGATACCCGGACCGGACCTCCAGCGAGCTAAGAGCCAGCCTGGCAAAGTTGCATAAAGTAGACCCATCAGAAATTTTTGTTGCAAATGGGTCTAACGAAGTTTTACAGACGATCTGTTTAACATTTGGCGGAAGCGGCAGGGTGGCGGCTTCGTTTGAGCCTACTTACGCTATGTATAGCCAGATTGCGCGCAGCACACAGATGAAGGTTGTTGAAGGGCGCAGAGACGAACATTACCGAGTAAGTGTTAATGAGCTGGAGAGGGTTCTGGAAACCTATGAACCAGCAATCACGTTTCTTTGCTCTCCGAACAATCCGACTGGGACGCCAGAACGCCCAGAATTGATAGAACGCGCGCTCGAAATTTCTTCAGGTCTTGTCGTGGTCGATGAAGCATATGGCCAGTTTGCCAAGTTCACAGCTCTTGATTTTTTGAGGGCTCCCGAACCACCCGAATCGTTGATAGTCACGCGAACATTTTCTAAGACTTGGTCCATGGCGGGAGCTAGGTTGGGTTATTGCGTTGCGCCGTCGTGGATCATCGAGGAATTTGACAAAGTTGTATTGCCGTACCATGTTGACGCAATAAAACAAGTGGCAGGGCGGTTAGCTCTTGATTTTGTGCCGGAGATGGATGAGCGAGTCGATAGAATATCCGCAGAAAGAAACAAGATCGAAAATGCACTTCGAGAGTTAGGTCTAGTGGTCTGGCCTTCTGAAGCGAATTTTGTTTTGTTTCGTTCGACGAATCCTCTGTTCCCCGGAAACCTCATTTGGGAGTACTTACTCGACCGCTCTATATTGGTGAGGAATTGTTCTAGCTGGCCGCTGCTGGAAGGTTGCCTTCGGGTGACGGTAGGCAGTCCAAACGAAAATGACCGTTTTATAGGTGCTCTTCAGGAGATAATCGCATGACTCGTCAAGCTACCCGGCAACGTAAGACTAAAGAAACTGATATCGCGCTCACTCTCGATATCGATGGAACTGGATTAGTTGAAGTAGAAACAGGATTACCATTTTTTGATCACATGCTTGCTCAGTTAGCGAAACATGCGCGATTTGATCTAACTGTCAGGTGTGAAGGTGATTTAGAAATTGACTCCCACCACACGGTGGAAGATGTAGGAATTGCTATAGGGGAGGCCCTTAGAGAGGCGCTTGGTTCTAAAGCCGGCGTTAAGAGATTCTCGTCAATATCTGTTCCTCTAGACGAGGCCGCAGTTGAAGTAATTCTGGATTTGTCGGGTCGCCCGTTTCTTCTCTACGACGTCATGCCTCCCGGAGAAAAAATTTTAGGAGACCCGCCTTTTGATCCGCAGCTTTGCGAAGAGTTTTGGAGGGCGTTGGTGATGGCTTCGGGAGTTACACTCCATATTGTTATGTTGAGAGGCCGTAACACTCACCATATTATTGAGGCTAGTTTTAAAGCTGTTGCGCGAGCCTTTCATGATGCGTCAATAGTCGTTGATGATGTTGTTCCCTCGACTAAAGGGATTTTGTGAATCGAGCGGACGAGGCACCTTTAGTTGCCGTGCTTGACTATGGAATTGGTAATTTACGATCAGCGCAAAAGGGACTAGAACGGGCGGGCGCTGATGCTCGTCTGACTTCAGACGAAGCTCTTGTAAAAGACGCATTAGGGGTTGTGCTCCCAGGCGTTGGGCACTTTGGAACCTGTATGGCTAACTTAAAACTTTCTGGGTTAGATGAAGTCGTGCGAGGAGTAGTCTCTCGCAACCAACCATTTCTGGGAATTTGCGTTGGAATGCAAATGATGTTTGAGTCTTCAGAAGAAGCACCTAATGTGCCCGGACTTGGTATCTTGCCGGGCGCGGTTCGAAAGCTCCCTCCTGGTCTTACCAGGCCACAGATGCAATGGAACAGGCTCGATATTAAGAAGCCGAAATGCAGACTTCTTAACGGCATCGCTGAGGAAACTTGGATGTATTTTGTACATAGCTACGCAGCTGATACTGATGAAAATTTAGTTGCGGCGACGTGCGAGTACGGTACTTCCGTAACGGCGCTAATAGAGCTTGATAATATCTGGGCAACTCAATTCCATCCCGAAAAATCTGGATTGGATGGCCAGAAGGTGACGAAAAATTTTGTTGACCTCCTTTCTGGGAGTAAGTAGTGAGTTTTGACCTGTATCCCGCTATAGACATTCGAGAAGGACGCTGTGTTCGACTCCGTCAAGGCGATTATGATCGAGAGGTTCGTTACGATTCAGATCCAGCTGATGTCGCCCTGTCTTTTGAAGCTGCTGGTGCCTCTTGGATCCACGTCGTTGATCTAGATGCTGCCCGCTCGGGTATTGCAACGAATAAAGAAGTTATTCGTAGAATCGTCGATGCTGTCAGTGTGCCAGTGCAAAGCGGTGGCGGAATTCGTTCGGTTGAGGCAGCACAAGCGCTATTTGATGTTGGGGTTGTGAGATGTGTTCTCGGAACGGCTGCTATTGAAACTCCTGAGTTAGCGGAAGATCTCCTTTCGTTAGGATTCCGAGTCGCTGTTGGTCTCGATGTGCGTGGCGAAGAGGTAGCAATACGTGGTTGGGAAATTGGAAGCGGAAAATCCATTTTTGAAGTGTTACCCAGGTTTGAAAATACTGGTGTTGAGGCTGTCATTGTGACTCAAATAAATAATGATGGCATGGGTGATGGTGCTGATTTAGAGGGACTTAACAAAGTTATGGCTGCCACTGACCTCACAGTAATCGCCAGCGGTGGTGTCGGTTCTCTAGCCGATATTGAGCGGTTGGCGAGTTTAGTTACCGGGGAGCGCAGGCTTGGCGGTGTGATCGTCGGGAAAGCGATACACGATGGAAAAATTTCAATTAATGAAGCATTAATGTCGGCTAGGCGCTAGTGAAGACTGTACGAGTCATTCCTTGCCTAGACGTCGACGCAGGCAGGGTGGTGAAGGGAGTTAATTTTGTAGGTCTTAAAGATGCTGGTGACCCAGTTGAGTTGGCGGGACAATACGACCAGCAAGGTGCTGACGAGATTATTTTTCTTGACATAACAGCTAGCTCGGATAATCGAAACACGATAGTTGAGTTAGCCCATAGGGCTGCAGAACAGGTTTATATTCCATTCACAATCGGCGGTGGAATACGTTCGGTAAGCGATGCTCGGCAGCTTTTGCGGGCAGGCGCAGACAAAATTTCGCTTAATTCGGCAGCTGTTGAAAACCCAAGTCTTATAACGCAAATTTCTGAGGAATTTGGAAGCCAATGCACGGTTGTGGCAATTGACGCCAAGACTAATGGCGATGGAACATGGAACGTTTTTGTTAAAGGCGGACGCGAAGATACCGGCCTTGATGCTTTGGAGTGGGCCAAGAGCGTCGTGAACTATGGGGCTGGCGAGATACTACTAACCTCCATGGATGGAGATGGAACCAGAAGTGGGTATGACATTGCTCTCACTAAGGCCATCTCTCAAGCAGTTGAAGTACCAGTTATTGCCAGTGGCGGCGTGGGATCTCTTCAGCATCTAGTTGAAGGAGCGACTGAGGGTGAAGCGTCAGCTGTGCTAGCCGCATCGATTTTTCATTTCGGCGACTATACGATTAGAGATGCGAAGCTTGCGCTAATAAAGGCGGGCGTAAGTGTGCGACCGCCTATACCTATAGATGAGTGACCGGCTAAAATAAGGTAAAATCGCTATATGGCATATCCAGGCAAACACGCTCTACATTCACCTAATAAAACCGCTGTCGTAATGGCAGGTAGCGGGGAACGACTCTCATACCAAGAGCTTGAAAATCGTTCCGCTCAGTTCGCTCAAATGATGTGGGCGCAAGGTCTTAGGCCCGGTGATCACATTGCAATATTTGCAGATAACCATATTCGCTATTTTGAGACCTATTGGGCAGCGATGAGGAGCGGTCTTTATCTCACTACCGTTAACCGGTACCTCACTGCCGATGAAGCTGCCTATATCGTGCAGGACTGTCAAGCAAAAATCTTAGTAGCTAGTCCTGCGGTAAGGCAGGTGGCCACAGAGATGATTGCTTCTATTGCCGAATGTCCTATCCGGTTGATGTTCGATGAAGCCGCCGAAGGTTATGAATGTTTTCAAGATGTTGTAGCTGAGTTCCCGATTGAGCCTTTAGCGGCGCAGCCGCGAGGGGCGAGGATGTTGTATAGCTCAGGGACTACTGGCAGGCCAAAGGGCATTAAGCCACCCTTGGACGGCAGCGATATTTCTACCCCTGATATTGTGGGAGCTTCTGTCGTTGGTGGAATATTTGGGATAGGACCGGAACACACGTATCTTTCTCCAGCTCCGCTTTACCATTCTGCGCCGCTTGGTTTCACCACAGGAACTCAAGCAATGGGTGGAACCGTAGTCGTGATGGAAAAATTCGATCCTATAGAAGCTCTTGTATGTATAGAGAAATATAAAGTAACCCATTCGCAATGGGTGCCGACAATGTTTAGCCGCATGCTGAAGCTTCCTCCTGAGGAGCGCACACGACATGATTTATCCTCTCATCAGGTAGCAATTCATGCAGCTGCGCCGTGCCCTACGGCAGTCAAACAAGAGATGCTTAACTGGTGGGGCCCAATCATTCACGAATATTATGCAGGTACCGAGATGAATGGATTTTGTTACGTGGGCCCACAGGAATGGATTGCACATCCTGGGACTGTGGGTAAATCTTTAATTGGCGTAATTCATATCTGTGATGATGCGGGCGTTGAAGTTGCGAACGGTGAAGAAGGGGCTATTTACTTTGAAAACACTTCGCAAACTTTTGAATATCATAATGCTCCAGAGAAGACAGTTGGGTCTCAGCACCCAGATCATCAGTTGTGGACCACACTTGGCGATATTGGAAAATTAGACGAAGACGGTTTCTTGTATCTGACAGACCGAAAATCGTTCATGGTTATATCCGGCGGTGTGAATATATACCCACAAGAGATAGAAGATTGCCTCATAATGCATCCAAAGGTTGCAGATGTCGCGGTTTTTGGTGTTCCTAATGTGGATCTTGGTGAAGAAGTGAAGGCAGTAATTCAGCTAGCTGTAGGCATTGAGATTAACGAGGAGCTTGAGAGAGAGCTACTTAATTATGCGGCGGATCAACTTGCAAAATTCAAGGTACCCAGATCAGTTGATTTTCGAGAGGAACTGCCTCGGCTGCCAACTGGGAAACTATATAAAAGACTCTTGCGTGATGAGTACTGGGGTAAATCAGGCTCGAAAATAGTGTAGGAGGCTGACCGGTTAAAAATAATGCGTATGGTGGAACTCTTTTGGAGGCTCGGCCTACTGGCTAGAATGGACTTGTGTTGAATAGGTCAGCAAATGCTTAGGATACAATTTTTGACAAGTTCAACGACTTCAGAAGATGAGTTTGCAAGGAAGTGATTGGCCCCTGGAATGACTTGAATTTGGGTGGAACGCCAATCTGAAGTGATGAGTTTCGTTTCTGCAGGTGGGCGATACTGGTCTTGTTCCGGGACAATCAAGAATACTGACCGATCATCGGAACCCGCCTTCATATGTTTCGGGTCTACGAGACTAAGGGGTGGGGCAACTCCAACCCATGCTTTTAAGAGTGAATGGTCTGCAGCGAAGCTCACATCAGCCCCAAAAGAGTAGCCAACTGAAATGAGTGGACATGTTAGTTCTGCTAGCTGGGCGTAACCGAAAGCAGCCTGTGTGTCTAGCTGCTCGGCCACACCCTCGCCGTATGAACCCTCGGACTGTCCAACGCCCCGAAAATTATATCGAAGAGTGGCGATTCCCGACTTCGGGAGCTCTCTGAAAAGACTTTCAACGATACTATTTTGGAAGTTACCGCCATATAAAGGATGAGGATGACTTATAACGGCGAAAGCTTGTGCTGAGTCAACAGAATTAAATTCGGCCTCGAGCTTAATTCCGTCTGCCGTATCAATTTTTATTAGTTTCGGTCCATCCGCTTCGGTTGTCATGGTTAGAAACGGTACCTTGCCTTTGTGACTGAAGATTCAAATCTCTCAAAATCCGCTTCGGATGAGAAACGTCCGATCAAGATGCTCCATGACCGGATCTTAGTGCGCATGCCCACTGATGAGGCTGAGCGTCGAAGCAGCGGCGGTATCTTGATTCCCTCAACGGCGCAGCAGCAGAAGCGATTAATATGGGGAGAGGTAGTTGGGGCCGGCCCAAATGTAAGAAGTGTAGAAGAAGGTGACCGAGTGTTATTTAGTCCAGAAGACCGTCACGAGGTCGAAGTGCAGGGCGAAGATTTTTTAATACTTCGCGAGCGTGATATCCATGCAATAGCAGCGCCGAGAGTTGAGCCGGGTAGCACAGGGCTATACCTATAGTTATGTCTGAAGACGGAGAGCACCGATACCTCACGCAGGGTGGAGTCGAGGTAACTGTCACCAGGATTCCGATAGAGGCAGATTCAGCAATAGAAGAACTCATCGATCGCCTTGATTCTGAGAAAGGGTTACTGCTCTCTTCTAGCTATGAATATCCAGGCCGTTACACGAGATGGGACATGGGCTTTGTCAACCCGCCGTTGAGTATTACCAGTACCAAAGAGTTCGTGGAAGTAAGAGCTCTTAATGCTCGAGGGAAAATTCTTTTAGATGTTATTTGTAAGGCAGTAACGAAGGTCGCTGGAGTCATTGAGGTCGCTCAATCGGAAGATACTGTGTCATGTCGTATCGAACAAGTGAACCGTCGATTCGAAGAGGAAGAAAGAAGTCGCCAACCATCGACGTTTTCTGTAGTGCGTTCGGTCGTGGAGCTTTTTAGTGGCTCTGATCCGCATCTTGGACTATACGGAGCTTTTGGTTATGACCTAGCTTTTCAGTTCGAGCCCATGGAGATGAGTCTTGAACGGCCTGCGGATCAGCGAGATCTCTTGCTGTATATTCCTGATGAGTTGATTGTGGTCGATCATCAGGGGGCGGTAGCTGAGCGCGTTTCGTACGAATTCGCTGTTGATGGTCGAGCGACGGTGCCCTTCGAGAGAGCTGGAGAAATAGTTCCCTACATAGCCGATGAGTCTTTCGTGTCTCATCGCGACCATGCGCCAGGTAGCTATGCAAATGCAGTCGAATTAGCTCGGGAGTATTTTGCAAAGGGAGACCTTTTCGAAGTTGTCTCCAGTCAAACCTTTAGTGAGCCTTCGCCTGAACCCCCTTCGGAATTATTTAGGCGTTTGAAAGAGCAAAATCCATCTCCATACGGCTTTTTGATTAATCTCGGTAAAAACGAGTGGCTAGTGGGTGCTTCGCCCGAAATGTACGTTCGCGTAGAAGGTGACCGAGTTGAGACATGTCCAATATCGGGAACCATTGCCAGAGGTCAGGACCCTCTAGACGATGCATCACAAATATTAGCATTACTCAACTCTTCGAAAGATGAGTCGGAGTTGACTATGTGCACCGATGTTGACCGAAATGACAAAAGCAGGATCTGCGTCCCTGGATCGGTGAAAGTTATTGGACGTCGGCAGATCGAGATGTATTCCAGGCTTATCCATACTGTGGATCATGTTGAAGGGCGTCTTCGTCCAGAATTTGATGCATTAGATGCGTTTCTCACTCACACTTGGGCGGTAACGGTTACGGGAGCCCCGAAGGCTGCTGCAATGAAGTTCTTAGAACAAAATGAAAAATCACCACGCTCTTGGTACGGGGGCGCTATCGGCAAGGTCGGTTTTGATGGGGGTTTAAATACTGGTCTCACGTTGAGAACCATACGAATTAAGGACGGGAAAGCTGAAGTTAGAGTTGGTGCCACTCTTTTGTGGGATTCAGACCCGGTTGCAGAAGAAGCTGAGACTGAACTTAAAGCTTCAGCATTTTTGGATGCACTGCGCCTTCCGCGAAACTCATCTGGTCCTCTTCCTGTAGATCAGATAGGGCAAAATTGTCGTGTGCTAGTGGTCGATCACCGAGATTCTTTTGTGCACACGTTAGCAAATTACTTGCGACAGACGGGAGCGTCGGTTACAACCTTGCGGTCGGGCGTTCATTTAGAAGAGATTGACCGGAGTAAAACTGATCTGCTGGTTTTGTCTCCCGGGCCGGGACGACCAGAAGACTTTGGTATTTCAGAAACTATTAAACTTGCTATAGCTGAAGGGATTCCAATATTTGGTGTGTGTCTAGGACTGCAAGCAATTGTTGAATATTATGGCGGTGTATTGGATCAATTAGTTAGCCCGATGCACGGAAAGCCTTCGCTTATCGAAACTTTTGACAGTCAAATGTTCACGGGGTTACCAGGGTCATTTAGGGCCGGAAGATATCATTCACTTTTTGCGAAGCTTGACAAAATTCCTAATCAGTTAAAAGTTGTTGCCGTCAGCGCTGATGATGGTGTGGTTATGGCAGTCGAGCACAAAGAGCTGCCGATAGCGGCGGTTCAGTTTCACCCGGAATCAATAATGTCTCTTGATGACAACGTTGGTATTGAACTTGTGCGTAGCGTAGTTAGAAACCTTACGAAGAGGAATAGTTAACATGGATGAAGTGTTTTCAGTACTTCTCAAAAGAGATGTTTTGAAAGTTGAGGGCCCTGAAGCTGCAACTTTTTTACAAGGGCAGGTCTCGCAGGAGGTTGAAACTCTTGAGCCTGGCCAATCAGCTTTTTCGTTTCTTCTAGAACCGCGTGGGCAGGTTGAAGGGTTCTTTAGGGTATCTCGTGCTGATACTGATCTCTTCTACTTGGATACGGAGCCTATGTTCGGTGCTGCTTTGAGGGCTTCCCTAGAACGATTTAAACTTCGGACTAAAGCGGAGTTCACAGATCTTGAATGGGACATGCTAGCTATTCGCGGCGTTGCTGAAATTCCAGAGCCGTTTGTTGCTGATTTGGTAGCACCAGCGTTTTGGCCTGGTATGGCTGGATTCGATTTGTTAGGATTTAAGGTTTCGTCACCTATCAGAGAAGAGACTCCAGGTTTTTACGAAAAAGCAAGGTTGATTAGTGGGTTGCCTGCTATGGGTAAGGAGATAATATCCGGAGGTATTCCTAACGAATCAGGTGTTCTAGCTATGGCTGTCTCATTTAATAAAGGGTGTTATCGCGGCCAAGAACTTGTCGAACGAATTTCATCGCGTAAAGGAGGAAGACAGCAGGTGCAGCGGTTTAGGTCGACTGAAGAACTCCATGCTGAAGATGAGCTTTATAACGAAAATGGTGAAGTATTAGGAAAGATATACTCAGCGACCATCGATGGCGATTCTTCTGTAGCGATGGGAGTGGCGAAGGCTGGGTCTGTCAGTATGTGCACTTCTGACGGTTCTCTGGTGTCGAGCTCACCGATTCTTGAGGAAATTATTTAAAGGTAATTATCATTAGAAAACAGTTGATGGGAAATACCACCGTCAATATTCTTTTTCAAAGTCGTATGCTTCTAAAAATATTACAAAGGGGATTAATCGATGTCGAAACCAGCTCTACTAGCAAAACTAACCGCTAAAGAAGGTGAGCGTGATTCGCTTCTGGCGGTGATAGCTGATCTTGGGATCAAAAATGTGTCAGGGGAACCAGGTACAGAAATTTACGCCGCCCATAAAGATCAGGGCGATGAAAATGTAGTCTGGTTTTATGAGATGTATTCAGATTCTGATGCATTGAAGGCGCATGGTACGTCTGACGGAATGAAAGAGTTCGGAAAGGCAACCGGACAATATATGGCGGGTCGCGCTGAACTCATCTTCTTAGAGCCGGTATGTGCGAAAGGCCTAGACCTCTAAGCGCGTTTTGCCGAAACAGATATAGATGATTTAAGGACATCAGTTTGGAAACGTATTTAGATCGAATTCTCGATAGGCATAGAGCAGAGGCTGATAAAGATAATCGTATTTTTAGTGAGCTATTTGAACGTGCTGAGCGTAGCCCATTGCCTCGAGGTTTTCTGAAGTCTTTACAAACTGATGGCCTGAGCGTGATTGCTGAGGTCAAACGCAAGTCACCCTCAAAGGGTGCTCTTGCTATCGACTTGGACCCCTCGGAATTGGCGAAAAAGTATGAGATTGGGGGAGCAGCTTGCGTGTCGGTTCTGACAGATACGGAAAGTTTTGGTGGCTCGCCTAGAGATCTTCAAACAGTGCGCGAATCTGTAGCCCTGCCCGTATTGCGTAAAGATTTTACGGTTCATGAATTCGATATATTAGATGCCAGAATAATGGGTGCAGATGCCGTGCTGCTCATAGCCGCTGCTCTTGTTGATGAAGAGCTGAAACGTTTTCATGACTTAGCCAAAGAACTTGAGCTAGATGTTTTAGTTGAGGTACATGACGAGATCGAACTGGAAAGAGCCCTCTCTGTAGGCTCTGAATTAGTTGGTGTCAATCAGCGAGATTTGTTTACCTTTGAGGTTGACCATGAGCGAGCTCTACGAATGGGAGACTTAATCGCTGGATCAGTTACTTCGGTAGCAGAGTCAGGTGTACGCGATGTTGCTGATGCGGCTACGCTTGCGCAAGCTGGTTTTGACGCAGTTCTAGTAGGAGAAATCTTGGTGACTAGTGAGGCTCCGGACGTACTTGTAAGGGCCATGACCGAGGTTGATTTATGTTTATAAAAATATGCGGAATTACCACAGAAGAGGATGCGCTGTTATCGATTGGCATGGGTGCTGATGCTTTAGGTTTTAATTTTGTTCCTGGCTCAGTTCGCCAAATTCGACCATCAGTAGCGCGTGATATTGTGAAACGATTACCGGGCGGGATAATGACCGTCGGAGTCTTTCGAAATGAACTTCGAGACCGAGTTGTCGAAATAACCCATGAGGCGGGGCTTCAAGCGGCGCAGTTACATGGTCATGAGAGTGTAGACGACAGCGCCTGGGTAGCTGAGCGTGTCCCAACGATGATTAAAGCCTTTGCCGCAGGTGACCCGAGTATGGACCGACTGATTGAATATGGAGCAGCAGCGGTGCTAGTAGATGCTCCAGAGCCGGGGGCGGGCAAGGTTTTTGATTGGACGTTGCTAGATGGTAGGGATCGTGGCAGACCGTTGATCTTAGCTGGCGGACTTAATCCTATAAACGTCGGAAGGGCTATCGAATCAGTCCAACCTTGGGGCGTTGATGTAGCGAGTGGAGTCGAGGTAACGGCTGGTCGCAAGGATCCTGTTCTAGTTCGGGAATTTATTACCAACGCTCGACAGGCTGCTAGCGATACTGAGCCGGACGAGAGTGAGCTTGAAATTGACTCAATGCCATATGACTGGCGTAATGAGTAATAAATATTAAAAAGTTCGTTAATTAACTAGTAATTGCGACCCTGAAAGGGGCAAATTGTAAATATGGTAATGATTGAGCCAACCCCTGACGGACGTTTTGGTGAATTCGGTGGGCGTTTCGTTCCCGAAACTCTAATTCCTGCATGCGAAGAGTTAGAGGTCGCTTTTCGCGAAGCTTGGGCAGATCCTACTTTCGTTGATGATTTCCACCGAGTGTTACGCGACTATGGGGGCAGGCCTTCACCGCTGACTGAATGCTTTCGGTTATCGAAACAACTGGGTTGTCGAGTCCTTCTTAAGCGAGAAGATCTTAATCACACCGGTTCTCACAAAATAAATAACGTCATAGGCCAAGCCTTACTGGCTCAGCGGATGGGCAAAACGAGACTAGTGGCAGAGACTGGAGCGGGTCAGCATGGCGTTGCTACTGCTACTGCTGCAGCGTTATTAGATATGGACTGTAAAGTTTATATGGGGGCTGTTGACGTCAAGCGGCAATCTTTGAATGTTTTTCGGATGCAACTTTTAGGCGCGGAGGTTGAAGCAGTCAAATCTGGTAGCCAGACGCTCAAGGATGCTGTTAACGAGGCTCTACGTGACTGGGTGGCGACGTTAGAAGGCACTCATTATTGTTTAGGTACAGTCATGGGTCCGCATCCATATCCTTGGATGGTTAGAACTTTTCACCACGTAATTGGAGACGAAGCGAATGAGCAATGTCTAGCTCTCACCGGTACTGATCCAGATGTTGTGGTTGCATGCATCGGCGGTGGAAGTAATGCGGCCGGTATTTTCTCTGGTTTTGCTTCGAGCGAATCTAGGTTGGTCGGTGTTGAGCCTGCTGGTGGGGCAGCTGTAGGTAGAGGAGTTCCTGGGGTAGTGCATGGAATGAATTCTTATCTAATGCAAGATGAGGTAGGTCAAGTTCAAGAAGCTAAGTCTATTTCTGCGGGGCTAGATTATCCTGGGGTAGGACCAGAGCACGCTTTCTTAGCGTCTATCGGTCGAGCTGAATACCCTTCAGTTAATGATCAAGAGGTTATCGAAGCTTTCCAACTTCTTTCTCGCACCGAGGGCATAATCCCAGCATTAGAGACAGCGCATGCAATCGCATGGGTTGTTAGGGAGGCAAAAAATCTACAAGGACAAACAGTCCTAATTAATCTTTCCGGTCGTGGAGATAAAGATGTTGATCAGATGATGGAAATTTTGAACGTTGATCGAATTTTATGACCGGTCCATTTGAAGAGGCTCTTCGCGAGAAACGCGCATTAGGCAAGAAGCTGTTGGTCGTTTATGTAACTGGCGGTTTCGAGGACTGGGAAGCATCAGTTGAGGCTGCTGCTGCTGCTGGCGCAGATGCAATAGAAATTGGTATTCCATTTTCTGATCCCGTGATGGATGGCCCGGTAATCCAGCAAGCATCTCAGATCGCTCTCGATCGAGGAACTACTCCTTTGTCAGTTTTGCAAGCTGCTGCCGATCTAGATACCGGTATTCCTCACGCGGTGATGACCTATTATAATCTTGCCCATAACCCAGGCCATGAGCGTTTTGCTGCGAGCCTGGTTAGAGCGGGTATTAGCGCCGCAATTTTGCCAGATCTACCCTATGTCGAATCTGCTCCATGGCGTGAAGTCGCAGGTAAAGCCGGAATCGAGACAGTAATGTTGGCGGCCCCGACAACGCCAGATCATAGGCTCGGAGATCTTTGTGCTGCTGCTCATGGGTTTGTTTATGCGGTCGGATTACTCGGAGTGACTGGCGAGCGTTCTGCCTTGGCGGACACTGCCACAAAAATTGCCGCTCGTTGTAAAGCGGTTACGGACAAACCTGTATTGGTTGGTGTGGGGATAGGGTCACCAGCGCAGGCTGTAGAAGCTTGCACAGTCGCAGACGGTGTGATCATAGGTTCCGCGTTAGTGCGACAGATGCTTGATGGGCACGGTGCTGCTGGGGTGGGGCAGCTAGTCTCTTCCTACCGAGCGGCGCTCGACGAGGGATAGAGGGTTCTGTGAGCGCCTCAAATGACGAAAACTGTGAGTTGTGTGAAGCAGCTCGCTTCACACATTGGTACTACGAAGATGAGGTCTGTTGGGTTGCGGACTGCGAGGTGTGCTCCACTCCGATGGTGGTTTGGAAGCGGCATGGAACTGAACCTGCTCCATCAGACATCGAATGGATGATTCGATGTCTCATGGCGGCCGCTACTGAACGTTTTGGAGACGAAGTTACAACTGTTGATCGAGTAATGAGACAAATACCAGAGCATTTCCATGCCCATGCTCGTGATAAAAATTGGCTCTCCAGAAGGTGGCAAGATAAACCGAGTAAATATTCAGGTGTTGGTGGCTCTAGGGAATTATTGGGTTGAATAATGAGAGCTGACCATGGATTGCAGCCAATGTTTTACCGACTTGGCGTATGCCTTGTTATCGTCACTTTGGTCGCGTGCTCATCAGGTACTGCTAACTATGGGCCGATTAATGAGACTTATAGCGCAAGCGCCTTGGAAGCAGGTGAAGCTATATACGCTTCTAATTGCTCTGTTTGCCATGGCCAAAATGGTGAAGGTGGAATAGGGAGCCGTTTGACCGGTATCGGCCATCGTCTTTCTTATTCGAGCCATGTAAAAATAGTTCTACAGGGACGACGTTCAATGCCTGCGTTCAGTAGACGCTTAGATGCAGCGGAAATATCCGCAGTCGTTGCTTACCAACGACTAGCTTTCTCTGAATCAAAAAAATAGCTATAGTTCTGTCACTCTGATGATGGCCATGGTTCAGTAGTTATGTAGGTTAAGTGAATGCTATCTGAAGGTGATAGAGCTCCAGCTTTTACTCTTTTTGACCAAAGAACCCAGAAGGTTTCTTTAACTAAGCAAGCGCCGAAGTCAGTGCTCCTATTTTTTTATCCAAAGGCTAACAGCAGCGGCTGTACGTCACAGGCGTTAGGCCTTAGAGATTTAATTAAAGGAAATAGGACCGTTCAGCTAATTGGAGTGAGTCCTGACTTACCTAGAACTCAAATGAAATGGGATAATAAGCATGAGTTGGGATTCCCCTTGCTCTCTGATCCGGATCACAAAGTGGCCGCAAAGTATGGAGTGTGGGGACCAAAAAAATTGTATGGGAAAGAGTACGAAGGGATTATTAGATCAATGTTTTGGATAAGCAATAACGGTCGGATCTTGGAGTGCTGGTACAAAATATCGCCTAAAGTAAGTGTTGAAAAATCAACCGAAGTGTTAGAGAGAAGCAATGAACAAATTGCCTGACCCTAAAGAGCTGTTAGCGCATCGTTCACCGTTTTTGTTTGTTGATGAAATTATTGCCCTCAACCCCGGAGTTTCCTGCACGGCTTTGTGGCATTTGTCAGGCGAAGAAACGTTTTTCGAAGGCCACTTTCCTGGCTTCCCAACCCTACCTGGAGTACTAATTGTTGAAGCTCTTGCTCAGACTGCTGGTATAGCGGCCTTGAGTCACGAGAAGTATCGAGGAAAATTGCCTCTCTTCGGAGGAATCGATAAGGCAAGGTTTCGTCGGCAAGTTTCACCTGGAGATACATTAGTCTTGGAGTCGACGCTCGGGCGAATGTCATCTCGTGCAGGAAAAGGCAATGGAATCGCCACGGTTAACGGTGAAATTGCTTGCTCAGTTGACATGCTTTTCGTCATCGCAGATGTGCCAAAGTCATAAGCGTTGAACCCGGATTTTCGATGGGGCAAGTTATTCGGAACTCGATCGTATTGGGACTTGCTGTAGGAATTTTTGGACTTACATTTGGTGTTCTGGCTGTTGCATCTGGCTTGACGCTAGCTCAGGCATTGGCAATGTCTTTATTAACTTTTACTGGCGCCTCACAGTTCGCCTTCGTAGGGCTTTTAGGAGCTGGCGGCGGCGTTACTGCCGCTTTATTGAGCGCTCTTTTGCTGGCTGCCCGGAATGGGTTATACGCAGCTTCAATAGCAACTGTTCTTCCAAGAGGCCTATTCAAAAAAGCTTTATCTGCTCAACTTGTTATCGACGAATCAACGGCTATGGCCACGGCACAGAAGAATCCGAAAGCTTCGAAGCGAGCTTTTTGGGCCACCGGGCTTGCGATATATTTCTTTTGGAGTTTAGGAACGCTTCTCGGCGCGCTCTGCGGTGATCTCATAGGCTCACCAGATGTTTGGGGCTTGGATGCAGCGTTTCCTGCTGGTTTCGTAGCTCTCCTAGTTCCACATTTAAGGAACCATTCGGCTTTAGTCGCAGCATTGTCTGGAGCTGCAATTACGATCATTGCTGTGCCGGTCGTACCTATCGGTGTTCCAGTATTACTTGGCGCTCTAGGAGCCGTTCTGGGGTATTGGCACGGGCAAAGCCGGCGAGTTGTTTCGTGATTTGGCCAGCAATTTTTATACTGTCTCTGGGTGCATATCTATTCAAAATAGTTGGTGCGGTCGTTGGTGTCCGGCGAGAGCAAAGTAAGAAAATTAAAGCTTTCTTGTTGCTGTTACCCCCAGCGCTACTTAGCAGCTTGGTTGCTCTGCAAACCTTTGAACTGAATGGCGCTTTAGTATTAGACGCGCGAGTTGTCGGCGTCGCGACCGGTGGCATCATCGCTTACTATCAGCGGCCATTTTATGAAGTTGTAGTCTTCTCTGCTCTGGTGACGGCGGTGGTTCGTCAGGCGCTATAACAGCTATGGGTCCAAAGTTCCAAATATGAGGCTCCCATTATGTCCTCCAAAGCCGAAGGAGTTAGACATTGCTGGACCTGGAACCCACTCCCGTGCTGAGTCAATAACTAGGTCGATATTGGGTAAGTCTGGGTCTTGTTCTTTGTGGCCAGCTGTAGGCGGGATAAGACAATGTTTGATCGATAGTAGAACTGCTGCGGCTTCTATTGCGCCAGCGGCTCCAAGACCATGACCTGTTATGCCTTTGGTAGAAGTTATCGGAGGACCATTTTCGCCAAATGTCGAAAATATTGCCTGAGCTTCTGCCGCATCGTTGTGAGGCGTTGATGTTCCGTGAGCATTCACATGTCGGATATCGCTTGCTGAGAGACCTGCATCTGCGAGCGCTAGTTGCATGCAACGTGCAGCACCTGTCCCGCCCGGAGAGGGAGCGGTAATGTGATGAGCATCAGCATTTGAACCGGAGCCTAGAATCTCCCCGTATATGTTTGCTCCACGCTTAACAGCTGATTCCATTTCTTCCAACACGAGGGTAGCGCTTCCCTCGGTCATCATGAAACCGTCTCTATTCTTATCGAAGGGCATTGAGAACCCAGAAGATGACAGAGCCGTCATATTTCGAAATCCTGCCAACCCAACAGGTGACATTACTGATTCTGTACCACCTGAGATAATGGCATCTGCGTAGCCCATAGAGATTAGCCTGGCGGCATAACCAATTGCGTGTGTGCTGGCTGCGCAAGCAGTTGTAACTGTCTCATTTGGACCTTGGAAGCCATACTTCATCGAAATAGCTGCACCAGCAGCATTCGGCATGATCATAGGAACCATGAAAGGTGATACCCGTTTTGCTCCCTTTCTGTCATGGACCAATACCTGATCTTCGAAAGTATGAAGACCACCGACGCCGGTAGCAAAAATAACGCCAATGCGCTCTACATCGGTTGTTAATTTGCCGGCATCTTCTATAGCCATGGACGCTGAAGCAACGCCCATTTGCTGCGAGCGGTCTGAGCGGCGCGCGTCTTTTGGGTTATCGAAGTATAGAAGTGGATCGAAATCGTGTATGCGGCGTTCTCCTTCTGGGGCTGGAGCGTTTAATCCCCGCCAGAAGGCCTCAAGGCCGGTGCCTGCGCAAGAGACGACACCGAGGCCCACAATGGCTACCCGGCGTCTCTGCATCACAGTTTTGACTCGACAAGCGCAACAGCATCAGCCACTTTGGTTACGCCTTCTAGCTCTTCTTCTTCGACGGTTATATCGAATTCTTCTTCTAGAGCCATCACTAGTTCGACTAGATCAAGGCTATCGGCGTCGAGGTCATCGGCAAAAATGGCGTCAAGCACGACAGCGGATTCGTCTACAGCTAGTACTTCTACTGCACATTTTTTGAAACGTTCGAAATTATCACTCATGGTTAGAGTTTTCCTTATCCTTATGTGTAGGGACTATAAGATTCTAGATGGTTCTGGTCAGTGACCCATGCCTAAGCCGCCGTCAATCGGAATAATGCTGCCGGTTATATAAGCTGCAGCGTCGGATGCTAGAAACGCTGCTAACGATGCGATCTCAGAAGTAGTGGCTGTTCGTCCTAGTGGAACTGCTTTGGTGATCATGGATTGTTGCTCATCAGTTAAGGCTCTAAACATCTCTGTATCAACTGGCCCAGGGGATATTACGTTTGCTGTAATGCTACGAGAACCGAGCTCTCGGGCAAGGGACCTAGCTAGACCAATGAGCCCTGATTTGCTTGCAGCGTAGTTCACCTGTCCAGCTGAGCCGGAAAGACCGACCACAGAGGATACGAAAATTAGTCTTCCCCATCGAGCTCGAACCATTTTTTTCGCTGCTCGCCGAGCAATTCGATATGTGCCGGTCAGATTCACATTAATGACTTCTGCGAAGTCTTCATCGGTCATTCTGAGCATCAGCTGGTCGCGTGTGATCCCAGCGTTCGCGACCAGAATTTCGACCGGTCCGATTTCTGACTCGATTGTCTTAAAAGCTTCGTCAACTTCATCACTATCGCTTTGATCACAAGGAACGGCGAGTATACGGTCGTCATCTATCTCTGGTGCCCGAGCAGTTACAACCACTTTGTGACCTAAGTCAGCGAAAAGAGTAGCTGTGGCTAGGCCAATTCCTCGACTTCCGCCTGTAACCAAAACATTTTTCTGTGAGGTCATACGCCATTCCATTTTAGAACGGCTGAAGCTGAGGTCATACCTGCTCCAAAACCAACAAGAAGAACGTTGTCGTCCTTGGAAATTCTATTTTCTTGTACCGCGTGATCTAATGCTAAAGGAACGGATGCCGAAGAGGTGTTACCTGTTCGATGTATTGTCATTGAAGTTTTTTCGAATGGTATTCCCAGTCTTTTACAAGAAGCCTCAACGATTCTCACATTGGCTTGATGAGGCACCACTATATCGATGTCGTCAGGCGTCAGATCTGCCATTTCTAGAGAATGAAGTGCCGATCGTTCCATTGCGAGGACTGCGTTCTTGAAGATAGCTCCTCCGCTCATTATAAGTTTTCCATCAAACTCACAAAATAGGGTGTCTTCGAGAGCTCCGTTACTAGCGACATGCCAACCCTTCAGATCGGCTTCTCCGTCGGTGCGCTCGATGACTGCAGCGCCAGCGCCATCAGCGAACAAGATGCAAGTTGAGCGGTCATCCCAGTTCGTAATTCTGGACAGTGTTTCAGCCCCCACGACTAAGATCCGGCGATGTCCGAGGTTTATGAACCCGTGCGCTGCTATCAAGCCGTATACAAAACCTGAACATGCAGCGTTCAGATCCATAGCGCCACAAGAGAGCCCAAGATTTTCTTGCACTGTCGAGGCTGTTGCTGGGACGCGTCGATCGGGGCTGGTTGTGGCTAAAATAAGGAGATCTATAGTGGAGGGGTCTATTCCTGCTCGTTCAATAGCTTGGCGTGAAGCATCTGTGGCGAGTCCTGATGTGGTTCCCCCGATACGACGCTCATGAATGCCTGTTCGGTCCACTATCCAATCGTGAGTTGTGTCAACACGTTCAGCAAGATCATCGTTGGTGACAACGTTGTCTGGTAGTGATGTGCCGAGAGAAAGAAGCCTTGCTCCTGAGGGTTGAGGCAAACTCATAGGACTCCGATCTAGTGGGTTCTTAGCCAAGTTATAGGTTGTCTAGCTGTTACTCGTTCACCTTCCAGCGCCATGACTCCCATAACAGTTCCGGCGAAAGGAGATCTTACCTCTTCATCGGAAACCCAACCTACAACGTCTCCGACGTTTAAATAAGAATTTTCAGCAAGGTCAGGATTTGGAGTAAAAAGCCCAGCTGCAGGACTGACTACAAGCCGTTCCGTAATGTAGAGACCTTCTCCATGGCCATCGGCCGGTAATGGTCCTGAAACGGGGTTCACCTTAGCGGTATCTGCGAGTGTTGTTAGCAGCATGTCAACATCTGTTGGGCTCTGAACTGACAGAGTCGAACATCCTTTTATCGTCCGTTTCGCCATCCCGCTAAGGACCGTGCCTGGACCCAATTCAACGTAGGTAGAAGCACCATGTTGGTCTAATGCGTACAATGTTTGTCTCCATTGGACAGGGCTGCAAAGTTGGCTCGCTAACAGGTGCTGCCATTCCTCGGCGGTGGTTCTAGGGATTGCATCTACATTGGCAAAGACTGGAATCGCTGGAGCGCGAAAGTCAACTGTCCCCAGCGCCTTCCTGAGGCGATCTCTGGCTGGCGCCATAAACGGAGTGTGGAACGCTCCTCCGACTGGTAGCTGCATAGTTTTCTTGGCCCCTAGCTGCTTGGCCTCTGCGCCTGCTAGAAGGACACCCTCTGGGGAACCTGCAATAACTACTTGTCCGGGAGCGTTATAGTTAGCTACCCAAGCATCGCCATCAATTCGTGCGCAAGCTGTGTTTACCAAGTCATCATCAAGGCCAAGTACCGCTGCCATGGTGCCTTCTTGCTCGTCGGCTGCGATTTGCATAGCCTCGCCGCGTTCAGCTACTAGTCGCACCGCATCGTCATATGAAAGAACTCCGCTTGCACATAAGGCGCTGTATTCGCCAAGGGAGTGTCCAGCCACATAGTTTGGAGCTAATCCGGTCCGCTCAACAGCGTCTAAAGTAACCATGCTAAGAACAAATGTAGCCAGCTGAGAGTTGCGAGTTTGCCTTAGCTCATCAGCGTCAGCTCTTAGAAGAAGGTCTTCGACGCTTCTCCCGCAAGCCTCAGACGCTTCTGAGACAAGTTCCCAACTATCATGCGCAATCCATTGTTCTCCCATTCCAGGTTTCTGCGATCCCTGGCCTGGGAATGTGAATGCGAGCACTCGGCCTCCCTGTATGGCAACACGGAAAGTGAAGCCAATTCAACGTGTCCTGATCGATGGAAATCCATCGGTCAGAGTTGACTGATTAGATGGTAGAGCAGAAGTGAAAGAAAGTGGGTAATTTCGGCTAAGTCGGCTAACTCGAAACCTCAATTTGTTCTAGAAAGCGGTAGCCTCATAAATCGTCGCCCGGGTGGTGGAATGGCAGACACGAAGGATTCAAAATCCTTTGCCCTAACGGGCGTGCGGGTTCAAGTCCCGCTCCGGGCACTCAGATACTAAATTTTTTTGTGGGGCTTGACCGCTATTTGAAGCCTATTCTCTTCTTTATGAATCCTAAAGATAATTTAGATCCATACAAATCGCCTAGTGATGCTGAGTTGTTTGTGACGCCTCATGCGTTTGCAGACCAGCTATATGAAGATCAAACAGTTCTTGTAACTGGAGGCGCTGGAGGAATCGGTAGAGCTATATGTATCTTGTTAGGTCGATTAGGTGCGCGGGTGGTTACCTGTGGCCGAGATGCAGAGAAACTTGATGAGTTGAAGTCTTCTCTTAGAGCACATGGGGTCGACTGCAGAGCGATGGCCATGAATCTTAGGGATCCGGATGCAGTAGCTGCATTAATTGAGTTTGCTCGAAATGAGACTGGTCGTTTGGATTTAGTTTGCAATAACGCTGGTGGTCAATTCCCTAAGGCTGCCGTCGAAATATCACCCAAGGGGTGGGCTGCGGTCATCGAAACTAATCTTTATAGCCAGTGGTATATGATGCAGGCGGCAGCGAATTCATGGATAAAGAACGAATCAGCTGGTTCCATTGTGAATATAGGAACTGTGACTGGCAGAGCTAGCGCAGGACTTCCGCACACAGCGGCTGCGAGAGCTGGGGCGGTTGGGTTAGCGACATCATTAAGTGTGGAATGGGCTCCACATAGAATTCGTGTGAACACAGTGGCTGTTGGAGTGGTTCGAAGCCCGGGATTAGTCAACTACCCGCCAGAGGCACGACCTTCGTTTGATCACAACGCTCAAAGGCGTTTGGGTGAAGTGCATGACGTGGCCCAAGCCGTTGCATTTCTTGGATCACCAGTAGCTTCGGGATATGTCACCGGTGACGTTGTAAACGTTGCTGGGGGTGAACAAGCTTGGGGAGAGTACTGGGCCCTTGGGAAGCCAGATTTTTTTAAGGTTAAAGAATAGCTCTAGTCGAACTTAGCTCAAGAAAGGCAAGTGAATGTCAAGTCCTGGAGAGGCCCAACAAAAAGTTGACACAACCCGTTTGCAGGCCATAGCGCGCGGTTATACAGAAGCAGCTGTGCTCTATACGGCTTTAGATATTTCGCTTTTTAGCCATGTTCATAATGGAGCGAATTCTGAAGCAGATTTGGCTGAGTTAACTGGGCTTAGGCCCTTAGATGTCGACAGATTAGTTACTTGTTGTTTGAGTATGGGGTTGTTGTCTTGGGACTCTAACAAACTAGTGAATTCACCGGATGTAGATGCATTCTTAGTAGAGGGGTCAACAAAATTTGCTGGTCCCTGGATGACTTTTACTCGTGAGGATGTTCCGGGCTGGTTTGATATGACGGCCAAAATGCGATCACCCAGAGCTTCACTTTTAGGAATGTACGAAAATCTCACTGTTGAGTCGGCAAAAAAATATCATGAAGCAACGGCGAGTATTGGATTTGGGGCAGCTCGAAGGTTTGTGAAATTAGTAGATCTTAATGGGCGGCGACACCTTCTAGATCTGGGGGGCGGTTCAGGCGCTTACAGCATCACAGCGGTGAAAAAGTTTCAAGGGCTCAAAGCAACAGTTCTTGATTTGCCTCCGGTAGTGATAGCAACTCAGGAATACATCAAACAGGAAAATGTCGAAGACAGAGTCACAACTACCGGTGCAGACTTTACCAAAGGCGATTTTCCATCTCCTGTGGACGTTGTGGTAATGGCTAGCAATCTTCCTATCTACGGAAGCGACGTTATAGCAGATGTGGTTCAACGAGCATTTAGGGCATTGGAACCGGGCGGTGAGATGCATCTGATTGGCGAGATGCTAGACGATGATAAGTGCGGTCCTTTGGATGCTGCGATGTGGGGAATGAATGAGTTGATATGCGGAAGTTTAGGGAGAGCTCATACGCGCGCTGACTGTGTGGAATATTTTGAAAAAGCGGGTTTTGTAGACATCAAGATTTCGGATTTTGTGCCTGGTGTCTTAGTCAAATGCACTGGGTGGCGACCATAACGTCCACAGGCTTAGTGGCTTAATTTTTTTGAATAGAGTCTACGTTAGCGTCTGCAAAGCGATTGATAGCCGCAGTTGTAAGGTGGGTGCAAATTTGCTTCGTGAGGTGGGCAGTCATGACAAAGTCTGAAGGCAAGCCTGAGTTCGGCGCTAAGTGTGCTCTTTCAGAGATAGTTGTTTCCCAAGTTGCTATTTGACTACGGGTAACAGCTCTTGGCTTATATTGGATAAGAACATCTCCGTGTTCTAATATTCCGACTTGCTCTGAAGGGCTAAGTTGCTTAGCAATAACACGAGGAGCTATCCAAACCTTGTGCGGCCCTGAGGTTGGCGGGTCGCTAAGGTACTGTGTTTTAGTGTCCACTAGAACATGAAGCAAATAATCGGAGGCTCTGGGTTCTCTGAATGCCTGTTGGCAGCCCTTGGCATCGTTCTCGAATGAACATGCGATCAAAAAAGTACTAGCCAGTGCCAACAGTAAAAAAAATAGTCGTTGAGCTGAAGATGAGGCTTCATAGGCATTTTTGCGATACATTTTTCCTCATGATGACCCGTTCGGTGGAGCGCCGTCTGCGCCATGTCGCGGATCAAATTTTAATTCTACGTAAAGAATTGTATTACGTTGATGAAGAGCTCAGACATCTACTCGAGCAAGCAGATACTACTCGTTTACAAGCCTTGCTATCGGAAACACCCATAGCAGAACGCAGCCATAGGCAAGCTTCGCGTCATGCTCAAGTAGTTGGAAAAAGAAAAATAGGTGTGGAGCGTCTTCTCCTAGATCTTGACGCCCGCCAAGATATTTTACTTGACCGTATCAGTGGGTAAGAAAAGCAAAGATTCAGTTCTGCGGGTTGCATTGCGAGGCAAGAACAGTTTTATAGATAGACTTAGTGTTTTGAAAGCACCTTGGAGCTTTCTGCCTTCATTGTTGTTGTCTAATCCCAAAAGGAACGCTGTTGTCTAAAAGAGTCGTAATTGCCGAAGATGAAGCAATTATTCGACTTGACTTACGCGAAATGCTTGAGGAAGAAGGCTACACGGTCGTAGGTGAAGCTGGTCGTGGTGATGAAGCCGTTGAACTGGTGCGACAGCTAGATCCTGATCTATGTATATTCGATATTAAAATGCCCGGATTAGATGGGCTAAGTGCGGCTCGAGTAGTCTGTTCTGAAAGAAATGCTGCGGTGATTATCCTCACGGCCTTTAGCCAGCGGAATTTGATTGAACAAGCTCGTGACGCAGGAGTTCTTTCATACCTTGTTAAACCCTTCCAGCGTGCTGAGCTTGTCTCGGCCATTGAAGTGGCCTTAGGTCGTTTTGATGAAATGGTAATGCTAGAAGAAACAGTGAAAGAACTGGAAGGTCAGCTCGAATCTAGAAAAATGGTGGATAGGGCAAAAGGCAAGCTGATGGACCAGTATCAAATGTCAGAAAATGATGCTTTTGTTTTTGTGCAAAAACGGGCAATGAACGATAGGTCTACGATGCTTGTTGTTGCTCAAAATATTCTTGATGGATCCCTGGTGCCTGAGGCTTAGCGCCCACTGTTCAAAACATTCGGTGGCATTGCTTCGCTTACTGGTTTGTAGCGCTTAGAGTCGACTTCGTGGCGAAGTTACTTTTTTTAGATGGTAATTCACTTACGTACAGAGCATTTTTTGCCTTACCTACAGATATGGCCATTAGTTCTGGTCAAGTAACGAACGCTGTATACGGCTTTACTGTGATGTTGATCAACTTAATCCGGGACCACGAACCCGACGGTTTAGTGGTCGCATTTGATAGACCTGAACCAACTTTTAGACACCTAATGCTGCCTCAATATAAAGCACAACGTGATCCAACTCCTGAGCTTTTACTTCAACAGTTTCCGTTGGTGCGAAATGTATTAGATGTCCTAAAAATTCCCGCAGTCGAAACTATTGGGTTCGAAGCGGATGATGCTTTAGCGACTTTGGCCACCAGAGCAGCTGCGAATGGTGACGAGGCTGTGATTGTGACCGGAGATCGTGACTTATACCAAATGGTTAGCGATCCATTGATTCGTGTTCTTTACAACCGACGTGGGGTTTCTGACTACGCGCTTTATGACGAGGCTGGAATTAAAGAGAGGACTGGCGTTACTCCTGCTCAGTACGCCATGTATGCCGCTTTGCGCGGCGACCCTTCAGACAATTTGCCTGGGGTTCCTGGTGTGGGGGAGAAGACCGCTGCAAGGTTGATTAATGACTACGATGACCTAGACGGCATTTTTGCGAATGTAGATAAACAAACGCCAAAACTTCGAGAAAATTTAAAAATGTTTGAGGAGCGAGCTAGGACAAACCACCAGGCGATGGTGCTGCGAAAAGATGCTCCAATCGAGTTGGATATTGCTGACCTGCGTTGGGGAGAGCTAGATGCCTCTGCCGTGAAGAACTTGTTCGAAGAACTTGAGTTCGTTTCTTTGTATGAGCGTTTAAATGGAATTTTACTAGGGCGATTACCAGCGCTTGAAAGTTCAGTTAAAATTCTGGAAACACCTGCATTGATTGAGGAGAGTAGCGAAGAGAAGGCACGACTTTTCGCTCAGCTACTTAAGCAAAAAGATCAGGTCCTACCTGTTGGGTGGGCAACCGCACCTAGTGGCTTCCTTGTGGCCCTGGCAATTGCAACAGATACAGAGACCGGGAATGTGCTCTGTCTGAATGAGTTAGATCTTGCTCATCTAGATGTTCAGATTCAGTTGCGGCGATTGGCCTCTGGCGTAGATTGTCTTATCGACACACATAATGCGAAAGGCCTAATTAAAGCCCTGTCATTGATGGAGATCGAGATGGCTTGTCTTCGGCTAGACACAGCGGTTGCGGCTTATCTAATTGACCCGTCGGGAAGTAAATATCTTCTAGAAGAAATATTGTTTCAATACTGTCAGCTAAAGCTACCCGATGGTGATTTAGCTCTAGAAGGCCAATTGGATTTTGATCGTGTGGCGGTCAGCGTCGAGACGAAAACTGCTAATGACGCGTTATGTGTTGCTCACCTGTCACAGGTTCTAAGCGAACTGCTCGAAGTTAAGAACATGAGTTACCTTTACGAAGAAATAGAGCGTCCTTTAATAGGGGTCTTAGCGCGAATGGAGCAAATCGGTGTTGCAATAGATTTGCCCGAATTGACCAGTCTGCGTGACCGGCTCGTGTCGGAAGTTGGACGTTTGGAGCAGGAGATTCATGAGGCTGCGGGACGTTCGTTTAACGTAAATTCTACAAAACAATTACGTGAAGTTTTGTTTGAAGATTTACAACTGACTCCTCAAAAAAAGACGAAAACCGGGTTCTCAACGGACGCAGCTTCACTAGAAAAAATTCGGGAACAGCACCCAGTGGTCGAGATGTTGATCAGCTATCGAGAAGTAGAAAAGCTACGTTCGACTTATGGTCAAGGACTGCTTGACGTCGTGGGTTCTGATGGCCGTATCCACGCAACTTTCAATCAAACTGTTGCTCGAACCGGACGACTCAGTTCAGAAGATCCGAACTTGCATAACATTCCCGTTCGTACCGCTCAGGGGCGCCAGTTTCGAAGTGCATTTATTGCGACCAAAGGCTTTGAGCTTTTGGTCGCTGATTATAATCAGATAGAGCTTCGTGTTATCGCTCATCTCTCCGAGGATCCAGGCCTCATAGACGCATTTGCTAAAGGTACTGATATTCATAACGCAACAGCGGCATCGGTGTTTGGGGTAAGCCCTGAGGATGTCTCAGTAGAGCAGCGATCAAAAGCAAAAATGATTAGTTACGGGCTTGCTTATGGAATGGAAGCGTATGGTTTAGCTCAGAGGCTTGGAATTTCTAACGGAGAAGCTGCCGAGATTTTAAGCGCTTATTTCCTCGCTTTCCCCAAAGTGAAGTCATTCATGGAGACAGTTGTAAGTGAGACTAAGGCTAAAGGTTATACAGAAACTATGTTTGGTCGAAGGCGCCCTATGCCCGAGCTAAATGCTAGCAATTTTAGGGTCCGGCAGGCAGCTGAGAGACAAGCTATGAATGCTCCGATCCAGGGCTTAGCAGCTGATATTTTTAAGGTTGCGTTAGTTCGCCTGGATCGTGAATTGCGTCGGACAGGTGCAGCCAGTGTGTTGGTTCTGCAGGTGCATGATGAAGTGATCTTAGAAGTGCACCCTGATGAAAAAAATCAGATTTTAGAGTTGACAGTTGAAACCATGTGCAATGCGACAGATCTGAAAGTACCGCTGGAAGTTCATGTGTCGAGCGGAAACTCTTGGGGAGTTGCTAAAGGGTGAAACGGTAAGTTAGTTATGGCCACAGGTGCTAATGGCTCAAGCCACTGGTTTGAGGTGCTCGCAGAGCATATGGGTACAGCGTATCTTCGATACGCGTTCACTAAAGGAACAACAGGAGAAGTTGATCGGTTATTTGAAGTATTCAATTTAAGTGCAGGTGATCGAGTTCTAGATGTCGGTTGCGGCCCCGGAAGGCACGCTCTCGAATTAGCTCGTCGTGGGGTGCAAGTCGTAGGTGTAGATATTTCGGAACGCTTTGTGAATATAGCTACTGCTGCGGCAAGCGCCGAGCGCTTAGATGGTTTGGTGTCATTTCGAATTGGTGATGCTAGGGAATTCTTATTTGAAAATGAGTTTGATTTTGCTATTTCCATGTGTGAAGGCGCCTTCGGTCTTCAGTGTGGTCCAGCAGCAACAACAAAGGCGAACCTAGAAGGGGATCGAAAGATTTTAGCCTCAATGGCGCATTCTCTGATTGAAGGAGGGAAAGTAGGCGTGGCTGCTTTTTCATCATATTTTCAGGTTCTTCATTTAGAAAATGAAAGTGGCGAAAGATCTGAATTTGATGCAATGAGTGCCACAGCTACCGAACGTACGGAAATTCGAAACCCTGAAGGAGATGTTGAAGAAGTGACTCTTTGGACCACGTGCTTCACACCTCGCGAGCTCTGGCTATTAGCTGAATCTGTAGGGCTGGCTCCACTTTCTGTGCAGAGCGCGTTTTCTGGAACGGATTATTCTGCTCAAGAACCAGATCTCGAAAGCCCTGAATTTTTTCTTGTTGCTCAAAAGCTTTCTTGAGGTGAGATGCCTAAGCGTGGGGTTCGCGTTGCTCCTTCGGGTAGAATAGTTCCTTGTGCAAGACGTGTCTCCGCTCACTCGTCCACACACTCTTATTGCCTAGCCCCGAGCGTTGCGACGTGTCTGAAACAACAGAATTTGGCAGCTTTACTGATGCCGGTGAATATATCCCTCGTATTGTCGTCGAGAATGATCTCGGATCTATGTCGTTCGAGGAAGCGATTGACGGAACCGTCGTTGAATTTAGCGACGGAGACCTAGTCAAAGGAACAGTTGTCCGAATCGATCGTGACGAAGTCCTACTCGACATCGGATTTAAGTCCGAAGGCGTTATTCCAAGTCGTGAACTCTCGATTCGTAATGGTGTCGATCCTTCAGAAATAGTTTCGCTTGGCGAAGAGATTGAAGCACTAGTTCTTCAGAAAGAAGATCAAGAAGGACGTCTCGTTCTTTCCAAAAAGCGTGCTCAGTATGAACGAGCATGGGGTCGCATCGAGGAAGTTAAAGAAGCTGAAGGGGTTGTATCGGGTCTTGTTATCGAAGTCGTCAAGGGCGGCTTAATTGTTGATATCGGATTAAGAGGTTTCTTACCCGCTTCTTTAGTCGAACTTCGGCGTGTACGAGATCTTGCGCCGTATATCGGCATGGAGCTTGAAGCAAAAATTATTGAACTTGATAAAAATCGAAATAACGTTGTGTTGTCGAGACGTGCGTGGTTGGAAGAGACCCAGAAAGACCAACGCGATAGTTTCTTAGACAATTTGAAGCCAGGCGAGAAGAGAAGCGGCGTAGTTTCCTCGGTTGTCAGCTTCGGAGCATTTGTCGATTTAGGCGGCATGGACGGTTTGATCCACGTGTCAGAGCTGTCTTGGAAGCATGTCGATCACCCATCCTCTGTGGTAACAGTGGGAGATGAAGTAGACGTCGAGGTATTGGAAGTCGATCGCGAAAGAGAGAGAATTTCTCTATCTCTGAAGGCTACTCAAACAGATCCATGGCAAGAATTCGCCAATAGTCATCAGGTCGGCGAATTGGTTTACGGACGGGTTACTAAGCTTGTACCATTTGGCTCTTTCGTCCAAGTCGGTCCGGGTATCGAAGGCCTCGTTCACATATCAGAAATGTCTGCGCACCACGTTGATTTACCAGAACAGGTAGTTACACCGGGCGAAGAACTATGGGTTAAAATTATAGATCTTGATCTGCAACGACGAAGAATCAGTCTTTCTATTAAGCAAGCCGCTGAAGGCGGAGTCGTAGCAGCTGAATATCAAGCTGCCTTCGGTGAGCATCAGTACGATTCATCTGGAAACTTCATCGGCGAATTCGAAGATATGGCTGCTGATGGAGAAGAGTCAGAAGCCGAAAGGGCCTGGCGAGAGTATTACGAAGAGCATGGCGAGGAAGCTTATCGCCAAGCGATAGCGGAGTACGAAGAGCAACCTGCCGATGGTGACTCAAGTGCCGCTAGCAGCGATGAAACACCATCCGCAGAAGTAGCTAGCAGCGATGAAACACCATCCGCAGAAGTAGCTGAAGAAGCGTAGGGCTTAAAGTGAGAGTTATTGGGCTCACAGGTGGAATCGGTAGCGGTAAAAGTACAGTTTCTGAGCGACTTGTTGCTATGGGAGCTGTCCTAATAGACGCTGACGCAATAGTAAAAGAAATGCAACAGCCCGGCGAATTAGTTTATCTGGATATTGTTTCTAGGTTTGGCGATGAAGTCGTCGATACAGATGGTTCTTTGTTACGTCCTGCTATAGCTAACATTGTGTTCAATGATAAAGATGCACTTAAAGATTTGAATCAGTTAGTACACCCACCTGTGAATAAAGAGATTCGGCGTCGGATAAGAAACGAAGCAGACACCGACAATCTGGTTGTTCTAGACATACCATTATTGATTGAAGGGTTGTTAGAAGGTGGACCGCCCCGTTACGTTGTAAGCGGAATTCTCGTGGTGGATACGCCAGTTGATGTGGCTGCACAAAGGCTTGTGGCCTATCGTGGGTTTAGCGAAGATGATGCTCGGGCCAGAATGAAGTCTCAGGTTCCTCGCGAAAAAAGACTAGAGCTAGCAGACTTTGTCGTTCGAAACGATGGGGAACCTTCGCTGCTGGATGAACAAATACCAAAAGTGCTGTCGTGGGCGAGTCAGCTTAAAGAAACCGCTGCCACGCCTGAGCCTTGAGAACCCTCATGGTCAAAATCGTGTGAAGCGCTGCTTCATCTTCATGATCATTAACCGAAAACTACTACGCCAATAATCCCAAGGAGTACCAGGGCACTGCCTACGTAGTCTTTCATCTTGTGTCTCTCTTTTAGACGGGTCGTCGAGATCACAAATGCTAAAACAATTTCAATTTGGCCAAGGGTACGCACGCGCGAAGCAGTGGTCATTGCCATGGCGACTGTCCATCCTGTGGTCCCGGAAACACTCATTAACCCAATTAAAACGCATCTGCGCCAGTTACTGAAAATTTTACGTAGTTGATCTGGTGCGAAATAAAATAGATATAGCCCATGGAGCAATGCTTGAATTCCGAGCATCGTAGTGAGAGTGAAGACAGATCTGTGCCAGATCGAGCTTCCGGCCAAAGTCGTTACTGAAGAACGTATTCCAACTGCAGCTAATCCAAAAAAAAGGCCAGCACTCATACCGCGAACAACCCCGGGAGCTGCAGCCAAGGAATAGTAAGATTGCGCAGATTTTTTAGCTGTGAGAGTTACTAGACCTACCATGCAAACGACTATTGCGATCCAAGCAGGTAGAGATGGAGCTTCTTTAAGAATGATAGTAGAGGCAATAGCCACTAAAAGAATTTCCGCTTTCGAGTAAACGGTGCCGACAGCGAAATCACGCTCTCGAAACGATTTGAGAAGCAGGATGGTTCCAACTATTTGAGCTGTTCCTGCTCCGCTGACTTTGAGCCAATATGAACCTGGGACCGAGATAGGAGTCGGATGCCAAATGTATGTGCTTGTCAGAAGCAAGATGGCAAATGGAAAGGCAAAGAGAAATCTAGCGTATGCGGCGCCTTCGCTGCCGACGATGTCTCTGAGAGCATGCTGCTTAGCTGTTCTGAAAATTTGAGCAACTGACGCGACTAGCGTTATGGGAATCCAGAGCAGGTTAATTCTCGTCGTTGCTTGCTTTGTCGAGACGCTGTTGAAGGCGGTTCATTCCGTGAAGCCATCGGTCGGGATCAGAAGTTTTTTGTTGCATCCATTTGTTGGCTATCTGGTCGGTTAATATCAAGAATCGTTCATCCACAATAGAGTCGAAGACTTGCTCAGCTACCTCTTCAGGCTCTTTGATTGGGCCACCTGCTTGATTTGCCCACTCACTGTCGGCTTGACTCCCAAGCATTGGGGTCCTAACGGCAAGAGGCGCTAGCAGTCCGACTCTAATTCCTCGATGCATGTATGTGAACGCTAGCCATTCGGCGAGTCCCACAACAGCGTGCTTGCTTACAGCGTATGGTAAATTGTCATGTGTCGACAAGATGCCCGCCATTGAAGCAGTATGCAAAATGTAGCCTTCTCCACGCTCTAGCATGCCTGGCAGAACAGCACGGACAGCGTGAACATGTGACATGAGATTCACGTTCCATTGTCGTTGCCATTCTTCTAAATCAGTGTCTAAGGGGCCGCGACCACTTGCGATTCCAGCGTTATTGAAAAGTAGATCAATAGGTCCAATAGTTCCCTCGACTTCAGAAACCATGTTCGAAATGGCCGAAGGATCATTCAAGTCACAGGTAATGGCGAGCCCATCTATTTCGTTAGCCACTTCTCTAGCTTTGCTTTCATCTATGTCTACGATTACTAACTTGGCGCCCTCGCTAGCGAATTTCCTGGCGCAAGCTGCACCAATTCCGCTGGCAGCTCCTGTGATCACGGAAACCTTGTTGTTTAGCTTCATTTAATTCCCCCCGCTTTGGCGTAATAACCAAGAACCTAACTACCTATGGGCGTGCCGCAATGTGGGCAAGCAGCAGTTCCGCCACGGTCGTCATATTGAGAAGCCTTGACGAGTAGGAAACAGCCGGTACAAAGAACTTCATCTTCTTGTTTGCTTAGGATACGATCACCTTCTGCAGAAACAAGAACCTTCTCGGTAACGCCTTCTTGAGTCGCAGTCGCAGTCTCAGTCTCACTCTCGTCTTCGTCTTCGTCTTCGTCTTCTGACGCAAGCCGTTCTCTAAGAATAGTGTCGAGGTCAGCTTCGACTTCGTCATCTTCGTCGTCGTCGTCGTCGTCTTCTTCTTCTTCTGATGTGATTTTGACTCCAGAAGGTACTTCTATTTCAGAAGCATCGTCAGCTTCATCACCTTCAGGTGGGACTGCATCGTCATCGTCTATTTCCAGGTCAATTTCAAGATCGTCAAGATCACCATCTAGGTCGATGTCTGGTTCTTCGTTAGGTTCTTTAGTGTCGTCGCTCATACTTGGCCCTCCCTAAAAAAAATGGGCCCTCCAGCGCCGGAGGATACCCATAGATTCACCCGGATAATGCATCATTCGACGAGATATATTTTGCGACCTCTTATTCGGTGCGTAAGCTTGCACTGTGAGTAATGACCAAAGAGAGTTGCCGACTGCCTTAAATCCTTTCAAAGTCGTCTCTGATTTTGATCCTTCGGGTGATCAACCCAAGGCTATAGAGGCTTTGTCTGATGGAATCAATGCCGGATTGAAGTTTCAAACGCTTCTTGGAATTACGGGCTCTGGTAAAAGTGCGACAATGGCCTGGACAATCGAAAGCGTGCAGAGACCAACTCTTGTGCTTGCGCCAAATAAATCACTGGCAGCACAGCTAGCTAACGAATTTCGAGAATTTTTTCCCGACAATCGTGTTGAATATTTTGTTTCATATTACGACTACTATCAGCCAGAAGCGTATATGCCTTCTTCAGATACGTACATTGAAAAAGACTCATCGGTTAACGAGGAAATCGATAGGCTTCGGCACTCGGCTACCGCAGCGCTTCTGACTCGAAGAGACGTAATAGTAGTTGCATCGGTTTCTGCGATCTATGGACTGGGCCCACCAGAGGAATATCTAAGAAAGATGCTATATCTACGTGTTGGTGATGCGCGTGAGCAGCGAGCGATACTACGACAGCTCGTAGCTATGCAGTATGAACGTAATGATATGAATTTGGTTCGAGGTAAATTTCGGGTCAGAGGGGACACGCTCGAAATACATCCGGCGTATGAGCAGTTCGTGGTCCGAATTGAACTGTTTGGCGATGAAATAGAGCGGATTACTCGTATCGACACACTGACCGGTGAGCGTTTAGAAGAGATAAACGAGGTCACAATTTTTCCAGCTACTCACTATGTGACGGGTGAGGAGAAACTCCAAACCGCTTTAGGGAAGATAGAGAATGAGTTGCAAGAGCGACTTGCGTGGTTCGAAAGTAACAATAAACTTCTCGAAGCCCAGAGATTAAGAATGCGAACCGAATATGACCTTGAAATGTTACAAGAGCTTGGGTATTGCAATGGAGTTGAAAATTACTCAATGCATCTGGATGAAAGAACTTTTGATGAACCGCCATACACTCTTTTAGATTTTTTCCCCGATGATTTTTTGCTGATAATCGATGAGAGTCACGTGGCTGTGCCTCAGCTTCATGGGCAACATGCTGGTGACCGGTCCCGAAAAAATACACTTGTTGATCATGGATTTAGGCTCCCTTCAGCGCGTGATAACAGGCCCCTCAAATTCGATGAGGTCATGGAACGGCTTAATCAAGTGGTTTTCTTATCCGCAACGCCGAGTAAATATGAGCTTGAGCAAAGCGAGCAGATAGTCGAACAGATTATTCGCCCGACTGGGCTAGTTGATCCTGAGGTCATCGTTAAACCAACCAAAAATCAAATTGATGACTTGCTAGAGCAAATAGAAGATCGGGTCGCTCGCGGTGATCGAGTTTTGGTTACAACGCTGACAAAGAAAATGTCTGAAGACCTAACGGACTATCTCCTTGAGTTAGGTGTGAAGGTGCGGTATCTCCACAGCGAAATAGACACGATAGAACGAATCGAAATATTGCGGGATCTTCGGCTAGGTGAGTTTGACGTGTTAGTCGGAATCAACCTGCTTCGTGAAGGACTCGATTTACCTGAGGTCTCTTTGGTGGCGATCCTAGATGCAGACAAAGAGGGGTTCTTAAGAAGCGAGACCTCTCTAATTCAGACAATCGGCCGAGCGGCTAGGAATGTAGACGGTCAAGTAATTATGTATGCGGATGCTGTAACAGCTTCGATGCAGAAAGCTATCTCGGAAACAAACCGACGAAGAGGCCTTCAGCAAAAATACAATGAAGAGAACAATATAAATCCTCAGACTATTCGAAAAGCTGTCACCGATATTCTTTTTATTCTCAGAGGGGGACCTCAGGGTGCTCCCGTCCCTGAAAAGCTTTCCAAAAAACACCATGCTTCTACGGAACGAGCGAGGAAAGACCTGGCTGAGTTACCAGAAGATGATTTGAATAGGTTAATACACTCGTTGGAGTTGGAAATGCAAGAAGCCGCTGAGGATTTAAGATTTGAATATGCGGCTCGGCTTCGTGACGAGCTCAAGGAACTGAGGCGAGATCTTAGAGACGCAGTGAAATAGCGGTTGTGTGTTGCTTGTCGAAGCGTCTGAGCCTAAAGCAACGGCTCTAAGCGTTCCTTGCCCCAGAAGCAAGTTAATGTTATTGAGACAGAAGGAATCAGCTCATGCCATATGAAGTTCGAGCAGTTGTTGCCAAGAGTGCTAAACAGCCAGTGTCAGTTGAAACAATTTTAGTACCGGACCCGGGCCCCGGAGAAGTGCTTGTCGATGTTCAAGCCTGTGGAGTTTGTCACACTGATCTTCATTATCGAGAAGGTGCTATTAATGATGAATTTCCTTTTTTGCTGGGCCATGAGGCAGCAGGGATCATTAGCGCTATTGGGTCTGGAGTTAGCACGGTTAAGGTCGGTGATTTTGTAGTACTTAATTGGCGAGCTGTTTGTGGGAACTGTCGAAGTTGTCTAAGGGGGCGCCCGCAGTATTGTTTTGCGACGCACAACGCCTCACAAAAAATGACGCTCAATGGAGTTCCGTTAACTCCTGCCTTAGGAATTGGCGCGTTTGCCGAGAAAACGCTGGTTGCAGAAGGTCAAGCTACCAAAGTTAATCCTCTTGTAGAGCCAGAGGTGGCAGGGCTTATTGGTTGTGGAGTCATGGCTGGCCTTGGAGCAGTTCTGAATACGGCGAGCGTATCTCGAGGTGACAGCGTTGCTGTTTGGGGATGTGGCGGCGTAGGTGATGCCGCGATTGAAGGAGCTCGGATAGCAGGTGCACACACGATTATTGCTATCGACATAGATGATAAAAAATTAGAGTGGTCGAGAAATTTTGGAGCGACTCATACTATTAACTCATTCGGAATGACTAATGATGAGGTTGTAGAACAAGTTCGTGCCCTAAGTAATGGTGACGGTGTAGATGTTGCTATAGAGGCGATCGGCCTTTCTGATACCTATAAACAAGCCTTCTATTCGCGCGACTTGGCTGGAACAGTGGTGCTGGTTGGGGTTCCTAGTCCGGAAGCCGAGCTCTCATTGCCACTCATTGATATCTTCGGTCGAGGCGGTCAACTTAAGAGCTCGTGGTACGGAGATTGTCTACCTAGCAGAGATTTTCCAATGCTGATAGAGCTGTATATGCAGGGGAGACTTAATCTAGGAGCATTTGTTTCCGAGACTATATCTATCGATGAGGTAGAGCTTGCTTTTGAAAAAATGGAGCGTGGGGAAGTGCTTCGGTCTGTAGTCGTAATCTAGCTCGTAGGTAATCTCTTCCAAGGTAGCTAGTACTAAGAGTTGTGGCGGCTAAGCTTCGGCCTATATGGGTGACAAGCTAATTGTGCGCGGCGCACGAGAAAACAACTTGCGCAATGTGGATATCGAGTTGCCTAGAGGCAAGATGATTGTGTTTACTGGTTTGTCCGGTAGCGGTAAGTCTTCTCTCGCCTTCGATACCATTTATGCTGAAGGGCAGCGCAGATACGTTGAGTCCCTTTCGTCATATGCTCGACAGTTTTTAGGTCAGATGGATAAGCCTGACGTTGATTTTTTGGAGGGTTTGTCACCGGCGATATCGATTGATCAAAAGAGCGCAAGTCGAAACCCTAGATCTACAGTCGGAACTATCACCGAGGTTTATGATTACCTGCGGCTTCTTTACGCCCGGGTGGGAGTACAGCACGATCCCGACACGGGTGAGGTCGTTGAGATGCAGACTCCTCAGCAGATCGTAGATAGGATTTTAGAGCTCGAGCCTAAGACCCGTTTTCAGGTTTTGGCACCGGTAGTTCGCAGCCGAAAGGGCGAGTACCACACCCTCATGTCTGATCTAGCCTCAAGAGGCTACGTGAGGGCTCGCGTCGATGGGGAATCGGTAGACCTTACTACTGAGGAGATCGCACCTGATGAGCGCTTAGACCGGTATGTCAATCATGACATCGAAGTTGTTGTTGACCGGCTTGTGATGAAAAAAGGAATCGAACAGAGGCTTACAGAGTCGGTTGAAGCTGCGTTGCTACTTGCGGACGGGCATGTTTGGCTGGAGATAGTTCCTGAAGATGGTGAGCCTTTCACCATGACCTACAGTCAACATCTTTTTTCGCCAGCGACTGGACGTTCTTTTGAACCGCTAGCGCCAAGAAACTTTTCATTCAACTCACCATACGGAGCCTGCGGAACGTGTGATGGTTTAGGTACACGTTTCGAAGTTGACTCTGAACTAGTTATCCCGAATCCTGATTTGACGATTGAGGAAGGTGCAATAGCTCCATTCTCAACAGGTGCTACACGTTGGTATGCGCGCTTGTTGGCAGCTACCGGAGAAGAATTCGGTATCCCTCTGGATGTTCCTTGGGTCAAGCTGTCAGCGAAACAAAGAAAATTATTACTTTATGGAAGCACAAAAAAGCAAACCTTTACAGTTCGGTATCGAAACAGGTACGGAAGAAGCAGGAGTTACACAACTCAATGGGAGGGCGCAATCCCAACTTTGCAAAGGCGCCATGCTGACGTAGAAACAGATTCTTCGCGAGACAGAATTGAAGGGTATATGCGTGAAGTACCCTGCGGGAGTTGCGAGGGAGCTCGCCTAAATGAGGTCTCGTTGGCCGTAAGAGTGGCAGGCCAAAACTTGCACGAACTGTGCTCGTGCTCTATCGGAGAGGCAACAAAAATAATTGAGGGTTTACAGTTAACTGAACGAGAGCAATTGATTGCTAATCCAATCGTGAAAGAGATTGATGCAAGGCTGAACTTTCTTTTGGATGTAGGGCTTGATTATTTGTCGTTAAACCGATCTGCAGCCACACTCGCCGGTGGTGAAGCTCAACGTATTAGGCTTGCAAGCCAAATCGGAAGTGGCCTCGAAGGGGTTCTGTACGTCCTAGATGAACCTTCTATTGGATTACATCAACGCGATAACCAACGGCTGATCGAGACACTGCACCACTTACGTGATTTAGGCAATACGGTTCTGGTTGTTGAACATGATGAGGAAACTATTGCAGAGTCTGATTGGGTAGTCGATATCGGCCCAGGTGCAGGTGAACATGGTGGCGCAATTGTCTATAGCGGGCCTGTCAAGGGTTTGTTAAAGGCAAAAGATTCTTACACAGGCGACTATCTGGCCGGAAGGCGTGAGATTAGTGTTCCAACACCTCGGCGTGAGGTGGGGGAGCTAAAGCTGGTAGTCCGTGGAGCCCGGGAAAACAATCTCCGAAAGATCGACGTGGAGTTTCCGCTTGGCTGTTTCGTAGCTGTATCGGGCGTCTCAGGTTCTGGTAAAAGTACTCTGGTGAATCAAATTTTGCATAAAGCGTTGATGCAAAAAATCTACAAATCAAAAATTGTTCCGGGACTTCATACTTCCATCGAAGGTTGGCAGGAGCTAGATAAAGTTATTGAAATTGATCAGTCGCCAATTGGCCGCACGCCTCGTTCAAATCCGGCTACCTATACAAAGGTTTTTGATCATATTCGTAAACTTTTTGCAGCAACTAATGAAGCGAAAGTTCGCGGCTATCTACCGGGAAGATTTAGTTTTAACGTTAAGGGCGGAAGATGTGAAGCTTGCGCCGGTGATGGAACAATCAAGATTGAAATGCACTTCCTCCCTGATGTGTACGTGCCATGTGAGTTGTGTGGAGGCGCTCGGTACAATAGAGAGACATTAGAAGTCAGATTTAAAGGAATGACTATCTCTGATGTTCTTAATATGCCTTGCGAAGAAGCAATGGAGTTTTTTGCGGCTCAGCCGCCGATAGCTCGACACATGAGGACGCTAGTCGACGTGGGGTTAGGTTATATTCGCTTAGGTCAGCCTGCGACGACGCTATCTGGTGGTGAGGCGCAACGAGTCAAGCTTGCGAGCGAACTATCGAAACGCCCAACCGGGCACACGATATATATCTTGGACGAGCCTACTACGGGCCTTCATTTTGAAGATATTCGGCGCTTGCTGGGAGTGCTTAGTCGGCTAGTTGATAACGGGAACAGTGTTATCGTCATTGAGCACAACTTGGATGTGATCAAAACAGCTGATTGGGTAATTGATATGGGTCCAGAAGGTGGAGTAGGAGGAGGCCAGGTTGTTGCTGCTGGAACTCCAGAGCAAGTTGTGAAAGAAGCTAAAAGTTACACAGGAAAATTCTTGCAAGGTCTTCTGCCTGCATGAAGTACTTGGTTACGAAACTTTAGTCTTGGCCATAAAACATGGTGTCTTCGGTTACCTCCGAATATCCTGACGGTATGGCTAGTCGTTTTGTCACTGGTTCTTTGCGGCCAGCCTCAGGAACAATCCCGGAGAAGCCAGGGAGCTATCAATTCTGCGACATAGATGGGAAATTTATTTATGTCGGAAAAGCTAAAAATTTAAGAAATCGTTTGAACAGCTATTTTCAGGACAGTAGCGGCATGCATCCAAGAACTTTGCAGATGCTGTCGTTCGCTGCTTCTGTCGAGTGGGTTGAAGTAGATACCGAAGTTGATGCTCTGATGTTGGAGTACAGCCTTATCCAGCAGCATCAACCCAGGTTCAACGTAAAGCTACGCGATGACAAGTCATACCCGTTTTTGGCGTTGACGATGAGTGATGTATGGCCGCGAGCAATGGTAATTAGAGGGAAACGTAAACGTAGTAATCGGTACTTTGGTCCTTATGGTCATGCTTACGCGATTCGAGAAACACTTGATCTTCTACTTAGGACCTTTCCGATAAGAACCTGCAGCGATAATAAATTCGCTGAGCATGAACGAAAGGGTCGCCCGTGCTTGTTGTTTCATATTGAGCAGTGCGCAGGCCCTTGCATCCAAGCTGTGAAGAAAGATGACTACGCAAAGCTAGTGCGTGACCTAATAAAATTCTTGGAAGGCAATACAGACGATGTGTTGGTTGAGCTTTCTGACCGGATGCAATCAGCCAGTGCCGACATGGAGTACGAGCTTGCGGCAAGGCTGCGAGATCGCTTGACAAGTGTAAAAAAGGCTGTGGAAAAACAGCAAATTGCCGGTACAAGGAACGAAGATTATGACGTAATCGGTCTTTGCGAAGATGAGTTGGAAGCATCGGTGCAGGTGTTCTATGTTCGTAATGGTCGAGTTCTTGGTCAGCGTGGTTTTGTTGTTGACAAGGTCGAACCGCTGGACTCAAGTGAGTTAACAGCCCGAGTTATGGAACAGCTATACCATGCGCAAAATCCAATCGGTATGCCGAAGCTAGTTGTGGTGGCTCACCTCCCGGAGCATCAGTCGGTTTATGAGGAGTGGCTGTCGCTTCAGCGAGGCTCTAAGGTCACTATTCGAGTGGCGCAAAGAGGCCATAAACGAGCACTACACGACACAGCGGCAAGAAACGCTCAAGAAATGTTGAAACGCCATCGCTTAAAGCGAGGCAGTGATCATAACAGTAGAGCGCAAGCTCTTAACTTACTGCAAGAGGCGTTGAGTCTTCCTCAGGCTCCTTTGCGCATCGAATGTTATGACATGAGTCACCTGCAGGGAACAGATTATGTGGGCTCAATGGTTGTTCTTGAAGACGGCTTACCACGGAAAAGTGAGTATCGAAGGTTCAAGATTCGCACCGTTGCCGGTAACGACGACTTTGCTGCGATGGAAGAAGTTCTTCGACGACGTTTCCTTAACTACCTAAACGACCGAGACAAGAAAGCATCTGAGTTAACCAGTTTTTCGTATCCACCTCAGTTGTTGTTAGTAGACGGTGGAAAAGGTCAACTAAGTGTTGCTGTTCGAGTTTTGAAAGAGCTCGGTCTGTTTGAAGAAATTCCTGTCGCGTCGCTAGCTAAACAATTTGAAGAGGTCTTTGTTCCTGGAAAATCAGATTCGATACGGATACCGCGCCAATCGGAAGCACTGTATCTGCTTCAACGTATCCGCGATGAAAGCCATAGATTCGCTATCTCGTATCATAGACAGCTGAGAGATAAGCGAATGACTGGTAGTGTCCTCGATGGTATTCCGGGTCTAGGTGAGAAGCGAAAGCGCCGTTTGATAGAAGAACTCGGTGGTGTAAAAAAAGTTAAATTAGCTTCGATAGTTGAACTTGAAGCTATTTCCTGGTTACCTCAGTCGGTTGCTCAGGCGGTTTATGCCAAGACACATATGCGTGCTTGAAATTGTTCAGGCATGACAGACCCGAACGGATATTTATGACTAGCGAAGATCAGCTTTGGGAACAAAATGCGACTTGGTGGCAAGAAGGATTCACTGAAGGCGAAGACCCAGAGTATGAAGAACAAATACTTCCTATCGTCGAAAATATTTTAGCTGGGAGCCAACGTGTAATCGATATCGGGTGCGGGGAAGGCCAGCTAACGCGTTTGCTGGAGAGCCTTGGGTCTCAGCCTGTGGGACTTGACCCAACATGGGCGCAGATAAGAGAAGCGAATTCAAGAAATGAGAATTCAAATCTCGTGCAAGCTGAAGCAGGGTATTTGCCATTTGCCAATTGTTGTTTTGATGCTGCTCTTGCGTGTCTGGTATTTGAGCATATAGAAGATCTAGAAACGTCAATTAAGGAAGTTGCTCGAGTTTTGCGGCCAGATGGAAGATTCGCTTTGCTTCTAAATCACCCATTGTTGCAAACCCCCGGTAGTGGATGGGTAGAGGACTTCGAGCACAATCCAGTAGAACGTTATTGGCGTATAGGACCATATTTGATGGAACAAGAAACTATCGAAGAGGTTGAGAAAGGTGTCTTTATTCCGTTTGTTCATCGTCCTTTGAGTCGTTATATAAATGTGTTGATCGAGAATGGGTTGTTTCTTGAACGGATGATTGAACCAATACCTCCTGAAGGATTCAGGTCACAGAATCCTTCTTATGAGGCTGCTGCTCATATTCCTCGTCTCCTTGTTTTGGTTACTCGGAAAATAAAGATGTGAAGATTGGTTTGGAGTGTCTATTCTAGGGTTATGAGTGTCCAGCCAGATTTTGTAGTTGTCACTGGTCTTTCTGGAGCTGGGCGATCTACGGCCGCTCATGCGTTAGAAGATCTTGGTTGGTTTGTTATTGATAACTTACCGCCGAGCTTAGTTCCCGGTGTTGTGGAGTTAGTTTCTTCTCAAGGTTCAGGAGTTAAGAAGCTTGCTCTTGTCGCTGGTACCCAGCGCTATCAGGAGGATCTAGTCCCAGCATTAGCGCAACTAAGGGAAAACGGTTCTCGAGTTAGGGTCATATTTTTGGACGCTTCGACGGATGTTTTAGTAAGACGCTATGACGACACGAGGCGGCGTCACCCCTTTGATGAAGACAGCGATTCATTGATAGATGCAATTGAACGTGAAAGAATTTTTCTTGATCCGGTTCGCGTAGAAGCAGATATGGCTATTGATACCGGCGATTTGACCATTCATGATCTTAAAGCTCGAGTTGTGGATGCATTCGCCGAGGAGCTAAGCGACAAATTAATGCAGACGACATTGATGTCGTTTGGTTACAAACATGGAGTGCCGCGCGACGCAGATTTAGTTTTTGATTGTCGGTTTTTAGCCAACCCTCACTGGGTTCCTGAATTGCGATCGAGCACTGGGCTCAGTGAGAGCGTAAGTGATTACGTTTTTTCCCAAGATGTAGCACAAGCTTTCGTTGAGCAAATTTTGAGTATGTTCAAGGTCTTGTTTCCTGCTTATCTCTCCGAAGGTAAGGCGTATCTGACAATTGCTTTCGGTTGCACGGGCGGTAAGCATCGGAGCGTCGCAATGAGCGAATTTGTCGCTAAAGCAATATCTGCAGACGGGCGAGAAGTGCGGACTCGACACAGAGACATCGATAGATAACATTAAATTTATGCGCTTTGTCAACTATATTTTCTAAGACTCTTGCCCCTATTCGCGCAGCGAGCTGGTGGATAGGGTAGACATGCGTGTCCCCAAGTTTTCTCTAGAAGGGAACCCCCTGATATGACAGTTCGTGTAGGAGTTAATGGCTTTGGTCGCATTGGCCGTAATTTTTTCAGAGCTATTCAAAAACAAGGCGCTGATATCGAAATCGTTGCGGTAAACGACTTGGGTAATCAGGCGACAATGGCTCATTTACTTAAATTTGACTCAGTATTGGGTAATTTGTCTAACGATATTCAAGCCGTTGATGGTGGGATCTCTATCGACGGAAAGGTACTCACCGTTTTATCGGAACGTAGTCCAGCCGATTTGCCTTGGGCAGATCTAGGGGTTGATGTCGTAATTGAATCAACTGGAATCTTTACTGATCGAGACAAGGCGGCTATGCACCTTGATGCTGGTTCGCCGTTCGTGATCGTGTCAGCTCCTGCGGGCGGAGCAGATGCTACATTTGTAGTCGGCGTAAACGATGGTGATTTTGACAGTTCGATACATAAGGTTGTATCCAATGCGAGCTGTACTACAAATTGTTTTGTGCCAATGGTTCAGGTTCTTGATCAAGCCTTTGGCGTTGATAAAGGTCTGATGACGACGATTCATGCTTATACAGGTGACCAATCGCTGGTAGATGGGCCGCACAGCGACTTGAGACGAGCCCGGGCATCGGCAGTAAACATTATTCCTACTTCGACAGGGGCAGCGCGAGCAACGGGCCTTGTGTTGCAGTCTATGAATGGACGATTAGACGGAACTTCACTACGTGTGCCAATTCCAGATGGTTCCATCACGGATTTCACAGCGATGTTGAAGTCAACTCCTTCGGTATCTGAAATTAATTCAGCTTTCAAGGAGGCGGCTTCAGAAGGAAAGCTAAGTGGAGTGTTGGAATACAGCGAAGATCCTCTAGTGAGTTCTGATGTTGTCGGAAACCCATCTAGCTGTGTTTTTGATGCAGGACTAACTATGGCTATGGAGAACCTTGTCAAAATTAGTGGTTGGTACGACAACGAGTGGGGCTATTCTAACCGACTTGTCGACCTTGTAAATATCACTTGCGGTTGACCGGATAGCATTCTCTATCCCTTATGGAGTAATTCTGTGAATTCAATAGGAGTGCCTCGTCTAGAGGACCTGGAAACGTCACTTGTGACTTTGAAAGGTAAGCGAATTTTAGTTCGTTGCGATTTCAACGTGCCGTTGCGCAACCAGAAAATTAGTGATGACTTACGTATTCGAGCGGCCTTACCAACATTGGAGTGGTTGATAGAGCGGGGTGCTGACGTTGTCGCCTGCACGCATTTGGGCAGGCCTAACGGGAGAATCGACCCAGCGTTCGCTGTTGAGCCTGTGCGCGCTCGGCTAAAGGAATTAAGTCCCAATGTTGAAATACTAGAGAACCTCCGATTCGATAGTGGTGAAACTGCGAACTCTCCAGAGTTTGTTTCGTACCTAATTAGCGGTGCTGGAGGGCAGGCATTCGATGGCTACGTAAATGATGCTTTTGGTGCCTCACATAGGAGCCACGCTTCGGTAGTCGGGCCGCCACAAAAATTGCCATCTGCTGCAGGTCGTCTTCTTGAAAGAGAAGTTGAGGTTTTGGGGACTTTACGTACTACTAAGAAAAAACCATTTTTAGGAATCCTTGGTGGAGCAAAAGTAAGTGACAAGCTGGGCGTTATTGAAGCTCTGCTCGAAGTGGTTGACCAACTGATTATCGGTGGTGCAATGTGCTTTACTTTTTTTAAGGCCCTGGGTCATGAGATCGGGGATTCCTTGTGTGAGGTTAAGCAGATAGATAACTGTAAACATTTGCTTGATCTAGGGGACAAGATCATACTGCCTTCTGACATTACTGCCTTAAGCCCAGATGGTGCCATTGGTCGTGATCATGGTGAAGTGCGCCAAATGGGCCGAAGCTTGCCTCAGGGTTGGAAGGGTCTAGATATTGGTCCAGGTTCAGCCGCAGAGTTTGAAGATGCTATTCACGAAGCAAAGATGATTTTTTGGAACGGCCCTATGGGAATGTTTGAAGATCCTCGTTTTGCTTCTGGAACTCGAGCGATCGGTCAAGCCATGGCTGATGCTAAGGGTTTCACGGTTGTTGGCGGTGGCGATAGTGCAGCAGCAATCGCTGAATTCAAGTTTGCTCCATACATTGACCATATAAGCACGGGTGGTGGAGCAAGCCTGGAACTACTCGAAAACGGCGACCTGCCGGGCTTGATAGCGTTACGTAAATCTTGATAAGGACTTATTGATGACTCGTGTACCTTTAATTTCTGGTAACTGGAAAATGAACATGAACCATTTCGAGGCTATTCAGTTACTTCAGAAACTTGGTTATGCTCTCGCCAAGCATGATTTCGAAAAAGTAAATGTAACAGTTCATCCGCCTTTCACAGATATTCGATCGGTTCAAACTGTTATAGACGCAGATCGCATGAAGTTTTTGTTAGGTGCTCAGAATTGCCATTCTGAAGTAAGCGGTGCGTTCACTGGTGAGGTTTCACCTGCAATGCTTTCGAAAATGGCCGTCAGCTATGTGATAGTCGGACACTCTGAGCGTAGACATTTGTTTGGTGAAACTGACGAAGATGTTGCATCAAAAGCAGTGGCAGTTTATGCGCAAGAGATGACGCCGATTGTGTGTGTTGGTGAAACTCTTGACCAACGCGAAGGAGGAAACGCTCGTCAAATAGTTGAAACGCAAGTTCGAGGAAGCCTCAGTGGGTTGAAAAAAAACCAGCTCGAGAACATAGTTGTTGCCTATGAGCCTGTTTGGGCAATTGGCACGGGCGTAACGGCATCAGTCGATGATGCTCAAGCGATGTGCTGTTACATAAGGAACGTAGTCGAGAGTATGCAAAAAGGTGCTGGAGAGGCGGTCCGTATTCAATACGGTGGTTCTGTAAAGCCATCAAATGTTGCCGAACTCATGGCCTGCGCTGATATCGATGGGGCACTTGTCGGAGGAGCTGCGTTGGATTCGGAGTCATTCGCCCGGATAGTTATGTATCAAGAGGCATAGAGTCGATAAAACAGTAAGAAGTGTTCTAGCTTCTGGTGTAGAAATATCACTAGAAGGTTACGGTGATGTTCAGAACTTGGGAACTTCGTCTGGCAAATTGATTAGAGTCTTCTTATGCCCTCAGAAGATTTGCCACCTTTGCCAGACGGATTAATAATATTTGTCAAAAAAGACTGTCCAACATGCATCGAGATAGAGCCGGTTTTCGGTCAGCTCTCGAAAAGTGATATGCCTCTTACTGTTTATTCCCAAGATGATCCAGATTTTCCATCTGGAGTCACCGCTGTTGATTACGACAGCGATTTACGCGTCTCCTGGACACATGGGATTGAAACCGTTCCGACCTTGATCCACGTTGTTGAAGGGCGAGAGATGGCTCGGACTGTGGGCTGGGAGCGAAGGTCGTGGGAGGCCCTAACTGGAATCGACAACCTCGGAACTAATTTGCCCGACTGGCGTCCCGGTTGCGGGTCAATGTCGGTTGACCCTTCAAGAGTTGATCAATTGGAAGCGAAATTTGGTGACTCGGAAGTCGTTAGTCGCCGTGTTGAGTTTGCTTCTCAAGAAGACGAATTTGAAGCTATGTTCGATAGGGGTTGGTCCGACGGTCTACCGATTATTCCACCGACCGAAGAGAGGGTGCTTCGGATGCTCAAGGGGACCAGTCGTCAAGCAGACGAAATTGTCGCTATCGTCCCGCCGACACTCGTGGAATGTAGCGTTGAAAAAGTAGCCATAAATGCTGTTATGGCTGGCTGTAAGCCAGAGTATTTACCAGTCGTTTTGGCGGCAGTCGAGGCCGCATGCACCGATCAGTTCAATATGCATGGGCTCTTATGTACGCTCTGGTTCTCTGGTCCCGTAATTATTGTGAATGGTCCGATTCGAAATAGAATAGGCATGAACGCCGATAAGAATGCGTTAGGCCAAGGAAATCGCGCAAATTCGACGATTGGGCGTGCCCTTCAACTTGTGATTCGAAACGTTGGTGGAGGCAAGCCTGGAATTGGTGGCATAGACCGGTCTGCTCTAGGTGCGCCTTCGAAAATAGGTTGGTGTTTTCCTGAAGATGAAGAGAGCCTGCCTGAAGGATGGGAACCCTTATCAGTCTCACGAGGCTTTGAAACAGGTGAAAATACAGTGACTCTTTTCGCCGGTCACGGACCTAGCGGACTCATTGACCAAATATCGAGAACTCCTGAGTCCTTAATCAGAACGATCGCCAATCAGTTGCACGGAGTTGGGAATCGGAAGCTCCCAAGTGAAGCGATGATGATTATGACTCCAGAACATATGAATGTATTCGCCCGAAGCGGTTGGAGTAAAGCAGATTTTTATGAAGCCTTAGAACCCCTTCTGATGATGAACCTAGAAGAATCACTTCGAGGGGCGGGTGGCATGTCGGAAGGTATTCCAAGTCAACCAGGAGAAGACACGGTGTTTGGGTCGGGTGCTGCATCTTTGCGGAAGTTACCTCCATGGTCTCCAATGATCGTGCGGGCTGGAGGCGGAGCTGGAGGATTCTCGGCTGTTCTTGAGGGTTGGGTCTCAGGAGCAAAAGGTAGTACGCCGATAACTCACCGAATTAAACCGTAACTTGAGAGTGAAGTGAATAGATTTACTATTTAACCAAATCAACTGAAGTTCAAATACCGCAGTGATATCTGTGGACTCTTGAAGGTACTCTGGTATCGTCAGAGCCGTGTTGACTTGGTTCATTGGTGGCTTCCACTTAATTTCTGCTCTGGGCCTTATTGGTTTGGTTTTGCTTCATAGTGGCAAGGGCGGAGGCGTCTCTGACATGTTCGGTGGCGGAGTCAACACCACAGCTGCGGGCTCAACGTTGGCTGAACGCAATTTGAATCGTATAACAGTGGTAGTAGCTGTAACTTTTTGTTTCACTACCCTTGTTTTGGGCTTGTTGTTAGCCTAACTACAGATCGGTAATTGCTTAACTAGCAGTACTGTTTGTCAGCTGTTTAGGCACAGTTACAGTTCCATTATTCGTTGAAATAAATGTTTGCCATTTCCTGGTGTTAAGTCGTTTGGGTTTGGGCCTTCGTGAGGACATTCAGCGTTGGTGCAAGAATAGGTTTCTGTGGCTAGAGTGAACATTCCTTCCGTTACTGCGGAACGGCGTCGGAGTGGCGGAATTGGCAGACGCGCTAGACTAAGGATCTAGTGCCCGTTACGGGTGTGGGGGTTCAAGTCCCCCCTCCGACACAACAAATACCCTCGATTAGAGCAGCGTATTTGCTCTCCCTTCGGGACTCGAGATTCCTGTTCTCGGCGGCCGACGTACATAGTGTTTAATTGTTAGACGCTCCGACTTGCGAGTCGAGAGTCAGACTCTCGCAATATTAAAGCGTGGCGTGCTGGATGTGGCCGAGCAATCCTAACGTCGGTGGTTTTTTAAATGCGCCACTTATGTCTCAAATCTGATTTCGTAACTTTTCCGACTGCATTCCTTGGAAGGGCATCAATTATCTCGAGGCGCTCAGGAAGCTTGTAACTAGCTATTTCAAGTGTCCTCAAAAAATTAACGAGCGTAGATAAGTCTGGAATTTTGTTTTCAATAGGTACAACAAACACTCCAACTTTTTCTCCTAAATCAGGATCAGGGAAAGATACAACGGCGCACTCAAGAACATCTTGATGTGAAGCTATTAACGCTTCGATCTCAGCAGCCGAAATGTTCATGCCTCCGCGAATGATGATGTCTTTTGCACGATCAACGAACTGAAGGAGCCTACTAGAGCTATTAGTATCAGCCCATTGGAAAATATCCCCGGTTTTATAGTAACCATCGGCATCAAACTCATCACCAGCGGATTGCAGGTACCCCGAGAATACTGTAGGGCCCGTGAACCGCAACTCGCCAGGTCGCCCAGACTCAGAGATTTCCTGTTCGGTGTCAAAGTCAACGAGTCGGATGGAAATTCCTTCTCGGTTTGGTTGAGGAAAAAACCGAGCTCGTTGTTCAGGGTCTGGCACGGACCGCATCGTAGAAAGGAGCGCTGCCCCTTCGTTAGAACCAAAGACATTCACAATCTCTATGTTGCGATCCTGCCAACCTTTTACCATCCATGGGTCTAAGGGCGCAGAGCCAGAAGAAATTGCTCGGATGCTAGACAAGTCGACAGAGTCAAGTAGTTCTTTGTTCCTGAGCAGCATGTTTAGCAGCGGTGGTGGGGCTACTGTGTATGTGATTTCCTCAGTTTCAATTTGCGTCAAAAAAACTGTGAGATCTAAGGGTTGGTGCAGAAATAAGGATGCTCCTACAGTCAACCAGGGCATAAGCATTCCCCCGATGCCAGCCATATTGACGACGGGAAATGGACATAAGATGTTATCGCTAGGTGAAATGGAGAGTTCGTCTACTTGAACTCGACTCGTAGCCAGCCACATAGCGTGAGTGCGTGGCACTCCTTTTGGCACACCGGTCGTTCCGGATGTCCAACAGATAGTCGCGATATCGTGTGGCGAAGCATGATGATACACCTTGCTGTCTGATGGCTCCGGAGTCAGATGGAGATTAGTTTCTTCCTCATCCCCTCCGAACGTTGCGAGTTTGATATTTTCGAATTCCGCAAGGAGTGCTGCAACTGTTTCGATTTGGTCGGTTCGATCGGACCGGTTAGCAGTAACGAACAGCTGAATTTGAGCAGATGACAATCCCGACCGTAACTCATGATTTCGATGCTGAATGGGGAAAGGAACGGCAACAGCACCAACTCTGATGCACGCAAGGATAGTGAAAACGAGTTCACAAACATTCGGAAGCTGAATGCCAACGGCGCTACCAGCCCTAATGCCACGAGTGTGAAGTTGAGTAGCTAATGATTGAACAATCGAATTAACCTCGCTCCATGTCCAGCGCTGGCTATCTCCATCAAAAAAATCAGAACGATTAGGGGCATCCACTAAAGCAACTTCGTTGTTCTGCTTTAGAGCGACGCTTCGTAGTAGACCGTCAATCGTGTTCATGGTGTCCGACATGTACGTATTCTGGCATCAATACTGTCTTGGGAGTGCCCCGAAGCTGCTCAGTTCTCGAAAATGCTTCGGTGGTTCGAGCTCTAGATGACTCGCCGGACGAATGAAGTCTTCAAAGTTCGACGCCGTCGCAGATAATTAGAGGGCCTTCAGAGTTGTCCAGTCTGAAGCTTAAAATATTTTGGTATTCATCAGAGTTTTTCCACGCGATCGCAGAATCACTATTTGGAAATTCCAGGACTACTGCCACTGGGTTCGGGTTTCCCTCTGTGTAATGCTGCCTGCCTCCTCGAACTAAGTAGCTACCGCCATGATCAGTTACTGTTTTTTCTACAGCTTGCAGATATGGACCCATAGCTTTAGAGTCCGTAATTTTTAGCATCCCTAATACATAAGCCTTAGCCATAATGAGCTCTTCTCTTCTTGTAACTAAATCGAAGCCTTCACTAAATCAACACATTTCTAAAGCAAATTTTAACACACCGGCTCTTGCGTCGTGCAGGCAAGAGCCGGTGTGTCAGACCTCTGACAATCAAACTATCTGGAGTTTCGTAGATGACCCGTAAGAGAAACAAAAATGGGGCATTCGTTTCGTTGTGGTTCCTGAGATAGTGCCTCGCAACCCTCGACCTCCAGCTCAACAGGCTCATCGACCTCCAGAACCGGTGTGGTCTAGAAAGAAATTACGAAGATCGTGAGGAGGTTCGTTACGAAACACCTGCAACTACGACTGTGGGGACTGATTTTAATGATGATGTTCCCTCATGTCCGGAAGGTCGAGAAGTCCAAGACGATTGCGGTCCTTAGTTCCTAGGTTTTCCTAAAACGACAAAAGGACCTCCCCGAAGGGAGGCTAGCTTTGTCCTAGAGCAGGTCTTTGACGATTTCGTAGTAGTGCCGCATTGCTTCCAGGTGGGCTTCGGCCCCTCGTTCTGCTATTCGTTTGTGTGGCGGCCGGTTGTACCAGTTATTCAAACAGATATGACTGACACCGGCATCTTTCCAGAATTGAAAATCGGCTCGTAGCTTGTCGTCGTCACCGTCTCCCAGTGACGTCCAAACTTCCAAACCGACGTCGTCTGGTTGTCTACCGGCGTCTCGGATATAGGTTCGCATCGTCTCGAACGCCTGCAGCGCAGTTTCGTCAGGCGGATAGGCCAGCGGCATCCAGCCGTCAGCAAGGCTCGCTATGCGACGGAGCATACGGTCGTCGTGGCCGCCAAACCAGAGCGGAATTGATCGTCTAGTAGGCAACGGATTGATGCCGGCGTCGTCGATTTGGTGATAATCGCCACGAAATGTGACATGTGGTTCTGCCCACAGTCGGCGCATGACATCGACTTGTTCCTCAAGCCGTTTGCCGCGATTCGTGAAGTCTTCGTTTAAAGCTTCGTATTCGACTGCATTCCAGCCGCTTCCAATACCGAAGCGAAATCTTCCCTCACACAACACATCGAGCGAGGCTGCTTGCTTCGCCACTAGCGCCGTCTGCCGCTGAGGCAAAATCATTACTTGTGTTGAAAACTCGATCTTGGAGGTAGAAGCCGCCAGGAAGCCGAAAAGCACAAAGGGATCGTGGAAAAAGTCACTCGACGTGTTTCTATCTCCCCACTCCGGGCGATTCTCGATGTTCGCACCTAAGACGTGGTCAGGTAATGCCAGGCCCCGGTACCCCAGATCTTCCGCCGCTTGGGCGAAATCCTTTACGAACGCGGGGGACCCCCCGGTGTCCATTAACGGCAAATTCACGGCAAGGCTTATAGTCACGGTGTGAGTATATAAACAAAAAAGGACCGCCCCGAAGGGAGGCCCGTTTTCAAAGGGTTAGTTGCCTAATGATTACAAGTAGTCTTTTTGGTTACTTGCTGTCCGGTAGCTACAGCCGTAATTGAGCAGATGGCAGCAACCTGGGTGCCGCTCAATGGCAAGGGCTTTTACTGCTCCCAAAGGTGTTGCACCGCCCACGACCTAAACGGTCGCCATGACAGAGAGCGATTATCTAGCTCTTTGCTGCTAATTGAGTTGCCCACAAGTCTGCTTGCGTTACGACGTATCCCTAAATCAGATGAGGGCATCGCGTCATTATGTTGAAGTACTCTCATTGCCGCCATATGGGCAGTCCAAGGACCTATGCCTGGGAGGGCGCACCAGCGGGAGACAACTTCCTCGATGGCACCGGTCAGTCGTAGGTCGAGGCTACCGTTGGCTACCGCTGTGGCGAAGTGTTGTAAGGTCGTTGCCCGTTTGTCAGTCAAACCTAATCCTTTGAGATTGGCTTCAGCGAGCGTGGCGGCCGGTGGGAAGACTCGATCAAGGGTGCCGCTGACAGATAATTGCTCTCCGAGTGTATGAGCGATTCTGCCCGTGATAGTCGTCGCCGCCGCTACTGAAATTTGTTGTCCAATGATTATTCGAACTGACGTTTCGAAAGGGTCCCAGCAACGAGGAACACGCAACCAAGGATGTTGCGCAACTGATGCGCCCACAAGATGGTCATTTAATAGGTGCATCACTGTTGGAGTAGGGTCTTCATCGATAGCTAGAAGGGTTCGTAAACGTTCCATATCATCAATCAGGTTGTCATAACTTATTGAATGGACTTGCACGGCAAGGTGTTGCTCGTCATGGGCATCGCTTACCTCGATAATTCGTGCATTTCCTTCATGGCTTACGACCCTGCGATATGAACCGCTATCGGTAACTTCTTCGATGCCAGGTGTTACGCGCGAACGTAAATGCTTTAACAGTTGATTGAACGAATAAGGCCGGACATATTTGAGTAATAGTTTGATTGAAGCATTCGAACTTCTCGATTCCCGGTTCGGCTTTAAATCGCAGATCGGATGCCCCCAGGTCTTGAAAGCGAGTCGATCTAGCTGCTGTCGCCCGGTAAGTCCCGCTGCGCGAGCGACAGTTTGTGTGTCGAGTGAGGTTTCTGTTATGAGCTGGCGAGCGAAATGAGTCTGCCGGTAGCGAGCGATTCGAGTAGGGCTTGCACCTAGATGTTGCAGCATTAAACGGCGTAAGTGGGCGCGGCTGGATCCCACTCTAATAGCGAGCATCTCCTCGGATTGACTGTGAAGAAATCCTTCTTTAATCAGAGTAAGCGCAGTCAAGACGGAAGGAGGAGCGTCGCCGACAATGAAGGCTTCACCGCATAAACGAGGTCGGCACTTAATGCAAGCGCTGTAGCCTGCGGCTTCAGCAGCGGCGCCATTAGGAAATGTGATGTCGCCTGAGTGAGGCAGCGACGTGCATTCAGTGAAGCAGTAGGTGGCAATTCCAGAAACAGCTCTTACAGTCACGAGTCCAGTATCGGTCTAAATTCGCTTTGATGCGACCAGTTAGCCACTGGTCTCAAAATATTGATAAACATTTCAAGGGTAAGCACTTCTATAGCGAAACAGAGCGTCTTTGTTCTTGACAGACGTTCCTACCCCCAGACTCAGTTTGTGTCGACTTGCTCGGGCTTGAGATGGCATCTCGTCTTCGGAGTTGACGTTTGTTTAGGGCCCATTCTCTAAGGTGTGTGTGGTGTCAATATTATTGTTCGTAAGTTCATGATTCGGCGATAGCTTAAAAGTTGGAGATTCGATAGTATTGATAACTTCCTATAAAGATTGGTTTGCCTAACGAATTACGTATGGCTTACCTTTCATGTTTTGAATATTTTCTGTAACACCTGACAGAAAAAAAAGTATAAGAAAGGCACTTTGATGTCACTCATTGGTTCTACTGTTCGACCGTTCGCAGCGAAAGCATTTTACGAAAATGAATTTATAGATATCTCTCAAGAGAATCTTGCAAATAATTGGTCTGTGTTATTTTTCTACCCAGCCGATTTTACTTTCGTCTGCCCAACTGAGCTAGAAGATTTAGCAGAGAAGTACAACCAATTCCAGTCAATGGGGGTTGAGATCTACTCGGTCTCAACGGATACGCACCACACCCATAAGGCTTGGCACGGATCATCAGACAAAGTTGGGAAAGTATCTTTTCCAATGCTGGGAGACCCAACCGGGACTCTTTGCCGCTCTTTTGACGTAATGATCGAAGAAGATGGTTTAGCCGATCGTGCGACATTCGTAATTGACCCTGACGGAGTAATACAGGTCATAGAAATGTCCGCTGATGGTATAGGTCGTAACGCAGCTGAGTTGCTTCGCAAGGTTAAAGCTGCTCAGTACGTGCGAGAGCACCCTAACGAAGTTTGCCCAGCGAACTGGGACGAAGGCGAAGAGACGCTAGCGCCATCGTTCGATTTAAGTGGAAAAATATAAATCGGTGAAAACGTGTTAGAGCGACATCTTCTTGAGTCATTAGAAGCACATCTAGGAAAATTGGTCTTTGACGTTGTCTTCGTGGCTTGCTTAGACGATTCTGAGGATTCAGGTCGACTCCGGGCTTTTTTGACAGAAGTCTCGGATCTTTCAGAGAAGCTGCACTTTGAAACAGCTCCCTCAGCGACCAGAGTCCCGAGTTTTCGTGTTGAGCGCCTTGATTCGATTGTCGGTGTTACTTTTGCTGCGATTCCTTTAGGTCATGAGTTTACGTCTTTCGTTCTCGCCGTATTGCAAGTTGGTGGCCACGCTCCTGTTATCAGTTCAATAATGCATGAAGCTATATCGAAGATCGATACTGAGTGTCATTTTGAGACTTTCGTTTCGCTTTCCTGTCAGAAATGCCCAGATGTGGTTCAAGCGTTAAATATTATGGCAGTCTTAAATCCGAAGATTACGCACACGACAATCGACGGTGGTTTGTTTACTGACGAAGCTGTTGATCGCGAAATTGGATCAGTGCCTGCCATTCATTTAAATGGTGAGCTGTTTGAGTATGGCTCGATGTCTATCGAAAATATTTTGGGCAGGCTTGACTCCGCCTCACTTGAGGAATCCAACAATCGTATTTCTGAACTAAAACCATATGATGTAGCGATTATCGGCGGGGGACCAGCTGGCGCAGCTGCTGGCTTATACACGGCCCGTAAGGGGCTTCGCACTGTGATTGCCAGTGATCGACTAGGTGGACAGCTTCTAGATACCCTTGGTATAGAAAACTTTGTTTCTGTCCCTTACACCGAAGGCCCTCGCCTCGCCGCAGATTTAGAAGCTCATCTGAGGACTAGCGAGATAGAGCTTTTGACTTCCCAAACAGTGTCGACTCTGGAACCTTCGGCTGGTGCGGGAGGCTTGCACACTGTCGTATTTGCCTCAGGGGCTCAGATTAAAGCGCGTTCAGTTATCTTGAGCACCGGAGCCAGGTGGCGCTTGCTGGATGTGCCTGGAGAGCAAGACTATTTAAATAAAGGAGTAGCTTTTTGTCCTCATTGTGACGGGCCTCTTTTCAAAGGAAAAAAGGTCGCCGTGATCGGTGGTGGCAATAGCGGAGTAGAGGCCGCAATTGACCTTGCGGGTCTCGCCAGTCACGTAACAGTCATTGAGTACGCACCTGAGCTTCTGGCAGACGCTGTTCTTCAAGACGCCTTGCAGAGACTAAATAATGTTGCCGTCGTCGTTAATGCATCTACAACATCGATTGTCGGCAACGGCGCTTCTGTAACAGGTATGAGCTATGAGGCCAGGGATAGCGGCAAGGCTATTAACATTGAGTTAGACGGTATTTTTGTTCAAATCGGTCTGATTCCAAATACAGAATGGTTAGAGGACACTGTTGAAATGTCTGAGCGAGGCGAAATAGTTGTAGATATGCGTGGGAGCACATCGCTTCCAGGTGTTTTTGCTGCAGGTGATTGCACGACTGAGCCGTTTAAACAAATCATAATAGCAATGGGTGCTGGTTCGACTGCCGCTCTTGGCGCCTTTGATTATTTAATCCGAAACCCAGTTAATGAAGATTCGGTCGTGGTCTCAGCATGACGAATTTAGGCTTACCTTTAGCTGGCAGATGCAGAAATACTCTGAAGCTTCCTCGAACCTGCACCCGACCAAAAGTTCTTGAGTCAACGGCAGATGAGTCGCCGCTATCCGAGGACAAATTCATCGTTCCATCTTGGCTGACCTCTGAAACTCGTTTCAAGAGCCACATAGAATTGTTATTTGGGTTACGGGCAACTCTTACTTGCCCATCAATGGCGCGCCGAGATCGTATGGCGATAACTCCATCGCCGTCGTTGAACGTCGGGCTCATGGATTGCCCAGTAACCAGAAAACGTCGAAAAAGCGATATTCGACTAGATCGACCCGAACCCTTCATTCTCAAAGATGCTTTGGATCATAGAGCCACAAGAGTGAAATATACACAGAAACAAGGATACTGATTATGCTGTCAAGATTTTTCGTCAACGCTGAAAGTGCGTACGCTCACTGCGATCTTTATTGCGGCGTGTATGACCCAGCACAGGCTCGCATTGAAGCGCTTTCCTGTAAAAAAACATTAGAAAAGTATCACGCCTCAGAAGATATTCATTTTCGACAACGATGTGTGATTGTGAAAGAGCAACGAGCAGAGGATGTTAAGCATCATTTAATGGTTCTCTGGGCTGATTTCTTCGCTCCAGCTCACTTCGAAACTTTCCCGGAGTTGCATGAGTTGTTCTGGAAGGCGGTACATCAAGCTGGAGAGGTCAAAAAGACAGTAGATCATGAAACTGTCGATCAGCTTCTCTCTTATATCGAAGACATCTCGAAGATTTTTTGGCAGACCCAAAAAGGCAGAGATATGGGCGTCTATCCGCCCGATTGATCTTCAGTGTCTGAATGATGTTGGAGTCGGATCGTACTATTTGGTAATGAACCGGCACTTGCTTTTGTCGGTCGTGTCGACCATGTCGTCCGGTAAGCAATAATTTTGTGTCCATGGTTTGTGCTTAAGGCTCCAACTTGGACTGGTGAGGTTTTGGAGGTGATCCATCTTCGATGGCTACGCATCATTCAGTCTCTGTAACGATAAATTGGATTCGAGGTCGTCGTGCAGGTAATAATCGTCATGGAAAATGTTTGAGGATTTGACGGAGCAGCAGTGAACATCACCCTTCTGAGCGCGTCCCTTCTTCTTGGCTTTAGGCATGGTATTGACATAGACCATATTGCAGCGCTCACTACTTTAAATAGCCGTAAACGATCTCGAGACGAAGGTCTTAAGCTCTCATTTTTTTATGTTATTGGGCATGCATTAGTAGTTTTCGTCTTGGGAGTTGCTGTTATTATTTTCGGTCTAGCGCTACCACAAAGCTTAGAACTTTTGTTTACAAAATTTGTTGGTGTCACGTTGGTCGTCTTGGGCGTTTTCGTATTTCGCGACTTGGCTCGTTTTCGTGATGACTTTATGATTAGAAGTCGGGTCACACTTTTAGCTACTTCAGTTGCCGGAAGCATTGAAAAATTAAGCTTTCGAAAAAGTAAGGATGGTCTTCATGAAAGTTCGACAACTCGGTTTCCGGATAAATTTGGCCATGCGATTCACAAGTCAGAAGGTCGTGGAGCGGTAATCGTCGGAATGGTGCACGGCATTGGTGTTGAGAGCCCAACGCAAATAGCCTTGTTGGCGACATCTTCTTCAATTGGTGGCACCAGGACAGGGATTATGGTTCTATTAGCTTGGATCTTAGGTCTGGTGAGCGCGAACGCTTTATTCGCGATCGGGGCATCCTACGGGATGCTGAAAGCTGGCCGATCTAGGAAAATTTATACTGCGTTCGGAGTTTGTTTTGCGTCACTCAGCGTTGGTATGGGGTTTTGTTACATGTTCGGATACGGAATGTTAGGTACATTAACATCATAATCAGCTGACTAAATTAAGTTTTAGTTAGCTGATTTCAGTACCTTGCATTGTCCCATTCTCTCGCCAATCGGCGAGAATTCGGTGAAATCGCAGCGGGCCGCCGCCATAGGAGCCCGTAAAGAATCCGTTAGTATTGCCAGTCTTGCCTTCGTTGTTGTAGTAACCCGGCGTGCATTCGGCTCTGAAACGTTCTCCAAGCGTCGCCTTGTCGACCATTTCATCAACCCAACCTTGTTCCCCTTCGCTGGTCGCTTCGATGGTGGAACCGCCTTGGCTTCGAACTTGATCGATCATGTATGTGATGTGTTTGGCTTGCTCGTTTAAGGCTTGCGGAACATTTACGGTTACGGCTGTTTGGGTGAATCCTAAGAAAAAACAATTCGGGAAATCATTCGTTTGCATTCCGTGAAGAGTACGTAATCCTGGCGCCCACTTATCGCTGAGAGTGTTACCGTTTCGTCCGACTATCTCATAGCCAGCACGACGGGTGTAGCTTGTTCCTACTTCAAACCCTGTTGCAAATATTAAGCAATCCAGTTCGTATTCTTTGCCGTTGGCGATAATGCCGGTCGGAGTAATCTCTTGGACTCCGACCCCTTGGGTGTCTACTAAGGTCACATTCTCTCTGTTGAAGGTAGGGAGGTACTCATCATGAAAGCAAGGCCGTTTACAAAATTGTCGGTACCAAGGCTTAAGGGCTTCTGCGGTGGCTGGATCTTGGACGATGTCATCGACACGATCCCTCACGGTATTCATTTTTTGATAATCGGCCATTTTCATTAAATGACCTTTTTCTCTTCCAACGAGTCTGCGACCAAGTTTTCGGGAAGCAAGCTTGGCAGCGGTGCCGGTTAGGTTTCGAAAAATATCAGTCCATCCGTCTGCGACAAGATCTTCATCTTGGTCACCGCCGCTTACAAGCACGTTGAAGTTTTCCATTCTTCGTTCTTGCCAACCTGCTTCGAGTGAGCCTGCCCACTCCGGATCGGTTTCTCTATTATTTCTTACATCTACCGATGATGGAGTTCGTTGAAACACGTAGAGTTCTTTAGCTGATGCGCCCAAATGTGGGATGCACTGAACAGCAGTTGCCCCAGTCCCAATGATGCCAACTTTCTTGTCTTTCAGATTAGAAAGGTCACCTGCGTTAGAACCGCCGGTGTATTCATAGTCCCATCTGCTTGTGTGGAACGTATGGCCTTTAAAGTCATTAATCCCAGAAATGCCAGGCAACTTCGGTCGGTTCAATGGACCATTTGCCATTGCTACAAACTGAGCGGTCATGCGATCGCCGCGATCTGTTTCGATTAGCCAACGCTTATCTGTGTCATTCCAGGTTAGGGCAGTAACTGATGTGCTTAAGCATGCATTGTCATAGAGGTCATAATGGTGCGCAATATTTTGTGTATGTTCCATGATCTCGGGAGCAAAGGAGTACTTGTTTTTGGGAACGTAGCTGAGCTCTTCGAGCATGGGCAAATAACAATAGGATTCGACGTCGCACATGGCACCTGGGTAACGATTCCAGTACCAAGTTCCGCCAAAGTCGCCGCCTTTTTCGATCACTCGTACATCTGAGAATCCGGCTTCTTTTAGTCGGCCTCCCATTAATAAGCCACCGAAGCCACCGCCTATTACCGCTATCTCGACGTCATCAAACAACGGTGCTCGATCCTGACTTTCGACATAAGGATCATCTACATAGTTGGAGAAATCTCCTGTGACCTCAACGTATTGTTCGTTGGCGTCGGTTCGGAGGCGCTTATCACGCTCTTCTAAATATTTTGTTTGTAGTTCTTCGGGGTCAAAATCGATCTTGCCTAAAACTGCTTCGATCGCTTCTTGCATTTGCTCCATAACTCAAATCTAACATCTATTAGAGGGTAGATACGAAATCTTTGATGACTATAGAGTCTTTGTCTATCATTGTGCCCAGCTGACCCTGGCAAAACTTAGGGTGCTGCAATAGTAAATATCTCGGTTCTCTCCCGGTGAAAGAAACATTCCGTTTGCAATTCGTGACCCCGTAGCTACCCTCGAAACTAATTCACCGCTTTCGATATCTACGACTATCAAGTCATCTGATTGCTCTGCTGTGAAGTCGTTAATTACTAGCTCTCCAGATTCTGGGTAGATAATTGGCTGCATAGTTGGCCGTACATCAAGGTGCCATGAAGGTTCTAGCGTTCCAGCAGTTGAAATTCCAGCGAGGCCTCCGTTAATGGAGTCCCAAGCTACGACTAATTGGCTCTCAGGTATATTCACAGGAGGAGCAACAATACCTCCGCCCGGATTTCCAAATGGCTCGACGCTATCTAAGAGTCCACTTTCCTGATTTACGCGTAACAGACGTTGAGCCCCATTCCAGGGCGCTGGAAGTTGCCAGGAAAGTTGCTTGCGTCCGTCCGGTCCTTCAAAACGGCCATTTGGAAGGGTGTTATGAATCGCTCGAACTGCGTTGATGTCGCCGCAGTCCATGAGCCAAAGGTGGCTATCAGAGATGCATGAGTCCCAGGCTAAACCAACATCAGATTTTGAAGTCCGATATCGTACTTGCCAATCAGTAATTGTTCCGGTGCCATCAACCATTTCTATTTTCCAAATATGCTCAGTCCCAGGCACAAATATCGACTCAACGCCATCGTTGTAGTCCGCTGCGATTCGACCCATGGAGCCCTCAGGGAGGACCAGAGTTTGTAAAACTGTAAGTCTTTCTGGTTCCAGAAATGTAAGGGTGGTTCCCCCTTGTCCCTCTAAGCGGAGATCCTTAGTTACTAGCGTTCCATCTGACAATGCGAGTAGCCCGTTGTGAGCACGACTAATTGGGAGTTCCCTTTCACAGATGATCGATAAGTCTTGGGGGTCCAACCTGTGCATAAAGGAACCGTTAACGGACATTATTGAGCCGTTGGCATGGACTAGAATTGCTCCGCACCAAACATGATCTCCACATGGAAGTTGAGGTGACTCGACAATTGTTTCTAAGGAATTCGGGTTGATTCTCTTAACCCATCCATATGGAGGTGGGCCAGAGAACGCTGGCATGGTCCCGCCGATGTACCACTCCCCAGGATCGCGTTGAACGGCCATGACATTCCATCTGTTATTGGTAATCGTGGTTACAGATGGATGATTTTGTGATGCGTCAAGTCGCCCCACTGCAGCTTTTTGTCTTCGGTTCCCGCCGCATTCAACAGGCCACTGAGATGGCCAATAGCCGGGATGGTTAAAGTTCCTGTCTAAAGTTGTTTTATCGCTCATGGTTTCTGTGGCTCCTGAAGCCCTAACGTTCGCTGATACGATTTAATTAAGCAAAAGTCAAGATTTTCACTGGGTGTTAGCGTTGACGTTAAGCCATCGGTTTGAATTTTAGATATTTGTGGCTAGAGAGAACTACGAAAAGCAGAAATGTGATTTAGCGCTGGTCCGAACTTACTTAAGAGCCTTCGACGGAGCCCAACTTGCATGAGTGCCACTTGAGATACGTTCCGGTAGCCGGATCTTGCATATCGGCCCTTGTGTTATGTCTGAAGCATCAAAGACCAAGGCATCTGAAATATCTCGGATTAGATCGGATGAGAATGTGACAAGGTATCCGTCATCTTCTCTGGCAGAGTTGTCTCTCGGTGCCATAACGGTTTCACTTACAAAAACGCCATCTTCGAATTCATAGGTTTCTTCTTTGCCCGTGTCTAAATCGTGTTTAATGAGACCATTGAATGCAAACAAGTTTGGAGCGCAGATTGAATTGTAGGAATAGCGATGGCGGCGACCTGCATGCGTTCCGTTAATCATCGGAAACTCTGAGCACCGGTCGCTCATTTGCTCTTCGGAACAACTCCCGGTTTTTAGGTTGAACCGCCATCGGTGAGCACGAGCTTCGAGCACGTTCATGTCCAGTGTTTCAAAGCCTTTTAGCGCATCGGCATGACGACGCACTCCGCTTGCTGTGGGGTTATGTTGAAAAAAGCCATCAAGCACTACTTCATCCCCTTCTTCGTATGCATTAGTCCAGTGCAATACGAACGTTGGATCAGCTTCAAACCATCGAATTTCATTCGAGGTGCCGTGGCGCGGGATGAGGGCGAAGCGACTCGGGAGATCTCTGTTGTATGTGTTGGAGTAGAAGCCTTCTTTCAGGGCCTTTGGATCCCAATAGAGAGGTAGATCATTCAAAATTGACCAGTTCTCTGTAAACGCCATGTCATGGGGGAGCCGCGGTCCAGGAAGAGGGATGTCTTGATAGTTGGTCAGTTCACCTTCGGAACTAACAACCCCATATTTCATGAAAGGCGCCGTCGTGGAATAGTTGAAAAACAAAAGCTCACCGGTGTGTTCATCGACTTTCGGGTGTGCTGAGACCCCTTCAGGTGGAAAAGCCCCATTCCAACTGGCTTTACCTTTGTCAGCCAAGCTCGTTGGGTCTAATTGGTATAGTTCTCCGCATTGATAAAAACTTGCAAGCGCCTTACCGCCGTGGACAACTACGTCGGTGCTGGCGTTGTCCTTCATCATGGTTCGCGCCCCCCAGCCATCCTTCGCAATAGCTGTGGAGGGGTGCTCTGTAATTCCAGCCCACAAACTCGACTTGGTATCTTGCTCTGCCAAGAAGGCATCTGTTCGAACGAAGCGATTTGAGTATTTAACTTCACCGTTATTAAATGAAATAGAATGGAGCATCGCGTCACCATCGAATGGGTGGTAGCGCTTTATTGGTTCAAAAAGTGGGTTCTCTGTGTTGCGCAGATACACGCCGTTAAGGTCATCTGGCAGATCACCAACAGATTCCATATTCCAAGCATCAAACTCTTGGTGCTGAGGTCGCCAAGCGCCGGTTCGGTAGGGGTGATCATCGTCAGGTGGTAGCCCGGACTCAAAGGTTGCGTTGATACGAGTAGCCACAATTTCCCCTTTTGCTTACTAAATGAAAGCATATCTTGAGTGTTTCATTGAGAGCGTTCTGAGATTAACCTTGCAGCCAAAGTAGCTCGTCAAAACTAGTTCTATTTCAATGGGTAATCTGAAGCAGGAGAATCAACAATGGTTCCAACAGCCCTAGCGTTAAAAGAAATCTGTCTCGCTGACGGAGAGTTTCAGATAGCTACTCGATACTGGACTGGTGGAATAAGAATAGAAATTGGGGCTTCGGTCACAGGTGTGACAATCGCTGATGGCGTTACTGTCGCGAAGATACCTGAGCGAGGAGAGAATGTAATCACTCTATTTGGCCCAGACACAGCCTGGGATAAGATCCGCCAGGCCATTCCTCCTCGATTTCATAATGATGTATTTATAGCTACTGCGAGAGGCGGAATTAGCTGGGCTGGAGACTCTAAAATATGGTGGCAATATTATGCTGCTGTTCAACGCCTAGTGGAGCTCTTGCGATCGGAGCCAGAAGTAGCTGTCGATGATTTACCTGCATCGAAAAAGCACGGCGAAATAGATGCACCGATCGGCCGCTATGTGCACTTAAACCTTTGCGGAACTGACTATCGGATTTATTATGAGGAAGCGGGTACCGGCATTCCTTTACTCCTCCAGCATACGGCTGGCTCGCATGGTACTCAGTGGCGGCATCTATTTGAAGACAAAGAACTTACTGAAACGTTTAGGCTTATTGCATACGATTTACCATTTCATGGTAAATCAATTCCTCCTGTCAGTGAACGTTGGTGGGAGCAAAATTACCGTTTAGAGTCCGGCTTCTTGAGGTCTATTCCTGTCGAGTTGAGTGGTGCCTTGGGCCTGGAACGACCTGTGTTCATGGGATGCTCTGTAGGAGGTCTCCTTGCGTTGGACTTAGCGCACAAGCACCCGACAGTTTTTGATGCGGTGATTTCGCTCGAAGGAGCTCTTCGGATTGGAGGTAGCTATGAGGCTCTTAAGGAACTGTGGCATCCTGAAGTTTCGAACGAAACAAAAGGTCGCATGATGGAAGGATTGACTGCACCGTCGTCTCCGGAGCCATACCGAAAAGAGATTGTTCATACATACTCCTCCGGGTGGCCACCTGTTTTCCTGGGAGATCTTTGGTATTACCTTATGGAATACGACCTTAGGGATCTAGCTAAAGAAATTGACACGAAAGAAGTTGGAGTTCATATTTTTTCAGGGGAGTATGACTACAGCGGAACTATAGAAAAAGGAAGAGAAGCGCACGCGGCGATAGCGGGCTCGACATTTACAGAGATGCAATCGATAGGTCACTTTCCAATGTCAGAGAACCCAGAAAAATTTCTTGCGTATCTCAAACCGATCCTCAAAAAAATCTCTCAGAGTCGCTAGTGGAACCAAATACACAACAAAGGATTCTTCAATTAATAATCGACTGTTTTCAAGTGCAGATCTGGTGATATTGATAATCAGATAGTAGATAAATGTGTCTTTGAGTATAGAAGAATCAAATATTTTCTAGTTTCGGAAAGTCTGAGGGTGGCATTATGTCTACAGTCGCAGAGCGCTGTTGGGCTAGCATTCCGCCATCAACTTTGAGTACATCACCTGTGATGTACGACGACTCATCAGAGGCTAGAAATAATGCAGGGCCTGTGAGATCGTAGGCCTCGCCGACTCTCATTAACGGAATGTTCTCACCTCGATAGATCCGATCTTCAGAGTTCATTCCGCTTGTGTCGATGGAGCCAGGCATTAATGCGTTTACTCTGATCGAATACGGACCTAGGTCCAAAGCAAGGGCACGTGTAAACGCTTCAATGCCGCCTTTGGATGCATCGTATGCAGTAAAGGAACGGTGTGCCTGACTTGCTCCACCAGAAGACATGTTTATGATTGATCCTCCACCGTTTTGGGCCATGACTGCAGCTGCAGCTTGGCAGCATAGGAAATGACCGGTGAGATTAACATCAATGATTCGTCGCCACCATTCCTCTGTTGCTTCGAAGAAATGGAGCATTGGGCCAACTAATCCAGCGTTGTTAATGAGTACGTTGGTCGGGCCATATTGTTCATCTACAGTTTGAAACATTTGATGAACTTGCGATGAAACAGAAACATCACCGGGAATTGCGGTTGCTGTTCCACCTGAGTCCTCTATGATTTGGACGGTTCTGGAAGCGTGTTCTTCGGAGATGTCATTGACTGCTACTTTTGCTTTTGCATCAGCGAACCTCAAAGCAAGAGATCTTCCTATTCCGCTCCCTGCGCCGGTCACGACAATGGTCTTGTTTTCTAGGTCCTCGTAGGTGGCCATTGGTTTCTTTCACTTTGTTAGGAGAGTGTTTACCGGTTCAATTTCGGGCATTGTCAATTCTAAGCCCAACTATAAGTCTTGAAGTGTCAGCTGTCAGAGAGAGTCATGTTGAGCGAGTTTAAATAACCGAATAGTGATTTTCCTAACCAGATATTGGTAGGCAAACACATCTATCTGAGCGATTAATTTCATCCTTCGGGAGTTATTATGAACAGGAACGTGAGTTTGCTTGTTGCTGCACTCAAAATATTTGTTAGCAATGTCGACTTTAGCTATGAACTTACGGCTCAGAGATGGGAAGCTTAGTAACTGTGCAGCGATTGATAGCGTTAGATATGGAAGGTGTCATAACACCAGAAATTTGGGAAGCGGTAGCGACCCATACTGGTGTTTCGGAACTATTGCGAACAACACGCGACGAGCCGAACTATCAGAAATTGATGGAATATAGACTTGCTCTTCTTGATAAACATAAAATTAAATTGAGCTTAATTAAGAACGTGATAGGTGACTTGGAATTGTTGCCAGGGGCTCGCTCTTTCTTGGATGAACTGCGTCAGCAGTACCAAGTAGTGATTTTGTCTGACACATTTGAAGAATTTGCGTCGCATTTCAGTGAGTTGCTTGGTTACCCGCATCTGCTTTGTCACAAACTACGCGTTGAGGATGATCACATAACCGGATTTTTGCTGCGCCTTAACGACCCTAAAGCTAGAGCTATCGAGGCGTATCAGTCATTGAACTATCACGTGAGCGCAGCAGGCGATTCGCACAACGATGTTACTATGCTAAAAACTGCTGACTCTGGATGCCTGTTTCGGGCAGCTGATGGTCTCATCAATCGCCATCCGGAACTTTCCTCGATGGTGACTTATGAGGATTTGTTGAAGTGGATAACTGATCTGGACGAATAATCATTTTAGGATTCTTTTATAATGTTACTAACGCTGCCTATTGGCGTTTAAGCTGAGGATGTCTGGGGGCAGATTATGGCACCGCCTGTTAAATTAGCTCATTTTGTTTTGCGAACTAGCGATGTGAAAGGTTTAGCGGCTTGGTATTGCAATGTGTTAGAGGCGAAGATCGTGCACGATGCTGACATAATTATCTTCGCCACCTATGACGAAGAGCATCACAGGATTGCTTTCATTGATCGCGGGACAATAGGGAACGTTGACAATAATCGGAACGGCGTTGATCACATCGCATTTACTTACGCAAACTTAGGCGAGCTACTTGAATGCTATGAGCGATTAAAATTGGATGAGATTCTTCCTGTCCGATCGATAAACCATGGGCCAACAACGTCGATGTATTACGAGGACCCAGACGGTAACAAGATCGAGTTGCAGGTTGACAATTTTGCTACACCTGAAGAGGCCTACGCCTTTATGAGTGGACCGGTCTTCACTGCCAATCCTATTGGAGTCGAATTTGATCCAGATCTTATGTTGGGCAAATATAAATCTGGAGAACTGATCGCGTCTGTCCAGGATTAAGAGCGTTTCTAGCTGAATACTGTTGATGTTTTCTATTCGAAACCAGTTGTTGGAGGCCTACCGAACGGAGTGTTCGGTAATGTCTGTGAGGTTGGCCATGTGACTGGGTTTAGATCACCGACGTATGCCTCGTCTAGCTTCATCTGTTGGCGGTCTGGAATTAGATGTGGCCAGGGTTTTGAATATGTGCAACCATCTGGAAAATAGATGATGCAATAAACTCTTCGATCTTCTGAGCTTAGATTCGAATCGGCCCAATGCACGGTAAGGGAGTGATGGAATACAACTGTGCCAGGATCTGTTTCAATGGTGATAGGTGTGAGGTTTTTTGCAGCAGGGTGAGATTGATAGTCAAAAGGAGCTGTATTCCCAGTGATATCGCCGAATTTCTTAATTCCCGATCGATGAGAGCCACCTAGGTAGCTCATAGCCCCACCACCAATTTTTGATCCGTTGAAGGGAATCCATGCGGTTATGTGATCTTGCCCGGAGATCGGCCAGAAAGGAAGATCTTGGTGGGCATCAGTTTTTCGTCCGCCCGACTTTTTATACAACGCTTGGTCATGCCAAATTCTAGTTTTGTTCGCACCTAGAAGAGCAGCGCTTAATTCAGCTAAATCTGAATTAAACGTGAACTTCCTAACCGCTGTATCTGTTTCCCACAAATTTATGCATTGAGTGAATGATTGTTCGTAGATTGACATTTCATCAAGTGAGCGGTTATCGCCTGTGCTTCTAGAAGCGACAGCTAGGTCGACAGCATCTCCCATTGTCTTTAGCTGGCTTTTAGGAACGACATCAGGAATGGCTACCACACCAAAGGTATTGAACGCATCGATTTGCTTTTGAGTTGGTATCACGATGTTTCGTGAGCTTTAAGTCGAGGTGCAACATGAGACGCAAAAAGCTCAATGCTAGAAGCAGCCAGTTCAGGTGGAACACCTGGAGGTAAACCCCATCCTGTCAAATCAGTAATGGAATGTTCAGTTATGAAATGTTGAAGAGCGATAGTTACCTCCTCAGGGTCGCCAACCACCCAATTCTGAGGTATCGGATCAGAATCTTTGTCCAGTGCGGTGTAGCTATCTTCAGTCGCCGCGAAAAATTTTGCGTAAACACTCATTCGATAGCGTTCTGCTTCTTTGACCAATGCCCAATCTCGTTCTTTGTCATATGTCACCAAGAAAGATTTAAGGATTCCTACGCGGTACATGTTCGGATCCCGTCCTGAGGCAAGAAGCTCACTTTTCCACGGATCTAATACGTCTCGTCTGTTGCCTTGAGGAAGTATGTGTGTGTCGAATCGGGCTGCCCGCATAGCCCCAGCGTGGCTCATAGCAGCGATCCATAATGGTGGCCCACCTGGTTGAATTGGTTTTGGGTGAACGTCAACATCGGTATAGGAGTATCGTTTACCTTTGAAATTGATGGGCGTGTCACTCCATGCTTGTCGAAGAATTTCAATTCCCTCTTCGGTATGTGAGACCCTATTTTTGACAGGCATTCCAATTGCTTTAAATTCATGGGGTGCATATCCCATGCCTATGCCAAGTTCTATCCGGCCACCACTGAATTGATCGAGAACGGCCACGTCCTCAGCTAATCTCAGGGGGTCATAAAATGGTAAGAGCGCTATATCAGTACCGATTCGAATATTTTTTGTCGCACCTGCCACCACGCCAGCTGCTGGAACAAAGCCCGGTAGGTGACCGTCTTTAAGGAATCTATGTTCCGAAAACCACACATGATCAAAACCGAGTTGGTCAGCTAGACGGATTTGTTCTAAACCTGCTGCATAGGAATCGGTGACAGAAACTCCGCTGCCGGGTCTTGTGCGAAAGTCGTAGGCGAGTCCGATCCGCAACTTCGGTTTAGATGATGTGAAGCTCATAGACTAAAAGCTCTTTCATATGTAGGAGATTTTCGACTTCGAGGGAATCGATTACTTGCATTAGTTGTTTCAGGATGCTGCAATTATTGAGCGCGTCGGCTTATGAAGTAGCTGTTAGAACGATCATCTTTTACACCGGTTATTTCGATGTTTTCGAATCCAGCGCGACTAATGTACTGCGTTGCTGTTTGGTACCCCCAAGCGGTACCAAGTCCTTCACCGCCATAAGCCAGAGACACAGTCATGCAATGCATCGTAGACATTGTGTACATGTACGGTGCCATCGGTTCGTTAAGATTTTCAGCCAGAACTGAAGACGCTTTAGGCTCTACGCACAAATAAGATCCACCGGGTTTAATCATTTCATATATGCCGGCTAGCACCTGCTCTGGGTGTGCCTGGTCATGGATTGCGTCGAATGTTGTTACGAAGTCGAACCTTTCATGTTGGTTCAGAGCTGAAGCATCTGCGACTTCAAATGTCACATTCGAAAGATTAGCTGCCTCAGCTTGAGCTGCTGCAATACCTTTAGTTGACATGTCGAAACCTACAAAGCGACTGTTGGGAAATGCCGCTCCTAAGATGCAAAGCGCTCGACCACTTCCGCAGCCTACGTCAGCGACGTCGATGCCTCTAGAGAGGTCATCTTGGACAGGCAGAATCGGAACGATTTGCTCTAACAGAGTGCGTTGGAACCGGTTGTTGCTGGTTTCTGCCATTAATTCTTGAAAGCGCGGGTACCTGTCGTATGGAACTCCACCGCCATTCTTGAAGACCTCTACGATGTCTTCTTCAACTTCGCCGAGCAACGGGATCATTTGAAGCGGTATTGCAAGATTTAGCGGACCGCTGCGCCGAGTTAAGAGACCTGCATGCTCAGGTGGAAGAAAAAATGTTTCAGCGGTTGGGTCGTGTTCTAAAATACCGCCACAAGATAAGGCGCTAAGCCATTCACGAACGTAGCGTTCATCGAGGTTAGCTGATTTAGAGATCTCGGCAGACGTAGCAGGTTGAGACCCGTCCATGATGTCGAAGAGCCCTGTTTTGTGGCCGATACTTATCATGAGTGATAAAGCTCCGCCATTTATGATGCCGATCATTTGCCCCATGAAAGCTTTAGATTTAATTTTGCTGTCGCTCAAAGAGAGTTCTGTCATTTAATTATTCTGACAGGTTGTCTTAACCGATGCTCATTTCTTGATCTTTGATTTGGGGTAAGCGAAAAGCATGAGTGGGATTACTGCCATTTGCATTCCAGCCAGTAATAACCACATTAGGTCGTAGCGCCACACCTCATGGGTGCCATTGAGAATAGCAATAGCAGTTGCAGCTCCCATTGCTCCTACGGCGTATCGTAATGATTGGTGAATGCCGTTTGCCGTGGCAATAGATTTAGCGGGTATCGCAAGGAGAGCAGCGCTGTTGAGCTGGCTCGCTAATACGCCCATTCCAAGACCAAATAGCACGGTTGCAGGAAAGAACGAGAACCAGAAATTTATTGTTTCATTAAGAAAAAAGAACAACCAAATATGGCCACTGGCCGCCAGGAATGAGGCTAAACCCATCAGCCCTCTGAAACCATGTTTGTCTGCCCACCGACCGCTAAGTATTGCAACCAATGCTGAGATGACAGGAGCTGGCGTAAACGCTAATCCGATCGAGAGCTTACTGTAGTTCCATACTTCGGTGAGGTAGACCGGCCAAAGGAACCAGCTGGTGAATGCTCCAACCATTGATAATGCGACCGCAATATTAGCGACGGTAAAAGACCTAATGCGGAACAAGTCGAGATCGATTGCTGGCTCTGGATGATTTTTTGATCTGGAAACTAGCGAGGTAAGAAGGAAAGCTGAGATCAAAAAACAGGTGATAGTAATGGGGGCATTCCAACCCCAAGATCGTCCTTGGAGAGTGGCCAAAACTAAGAAGAAAATAGAACCGCTCCCCATCGAAATTCCAAGAAGATCTAGGGATTTGTTACTATCTCGTTCAGCTGTTTCATCTAGGAAAAATTTTGCTCCTATAAGACCTAGGCAACTAATAGGAGCCAAGATTAAATAGATTAAACGCCAGCTTCCGAATTCTAGAATGAAGGCGGCTAAGCCAGGAGCCAAGCCGGATGCCGCCATTCCGGCGGCCGCCCAAAGCCCTATGACACTTGCCTGTTTCGATGGTAGGAATTTGGGAAGCACTAGAGCCAGAGATGAGGGAACGGTCAGCGCACCGCAAACTCCTTGAGCAGCACGAGCAGCAACTAGTACCCAGATGTTGTTAGCAAACCCTGCGGCTATTGAGCTGATTAATAGGCCAATGAGACCAAACTTGAATATTGGAAGGCGACCATAACGATCGGCTAGCCGGCCCCCGGATAGCAAGGTAGATGAAAAAGCTAAAGCATAACCAGAGATGATCCAGCCGCTTGTTCCATTTGATATTCCAGGGAACGCTTTGACGATCTCAGGGAATGCAACGTTGGAGACGGTTACGTTTATTGTCGCTAAAACAAATGCTAAGGAACCAGTAGCCAACGCTAGATAAGCGCGTGCGGAACTATCTTCTATCTGTGTGTTCAATCGGCCAGCTATTGATGAAACAAAAAATACCGACGGAACCTTGTCGTTATTTTGTTCAGCGTTCATTGCAGGAAGAGTACGCTGATTTGGGTTGGTAACCCGTAATTGTTATTTTCTGTAGAGCTTTAATATTCGAACTAAAGGTAGTCCTGATGGAAACAGCAGAGAATTTGGTACTTGTCGAAAGATTTGACGCGATAACAGTTTTTACGCTTAATCGCACCGAGAAGCGAAATGCGTTCAACGAAGCGTTAACAGAAGCGCTCGATAAAGCAATCAGCGATTTTGAAGACGATGCAAGTCAATGGGTAGGAATTCTTACAGGTGGTCCTGAGATGTTTTCTGCAGGAAGTGACATGAAAGATGGAAGCGGAAGTACTCAGCGTGGAGGAGAGTACGGTTTGATTCGCCGCACCAGATTAAAACCGCTTATAGCTGCAGCGGAGGGTCTCGCTCTTGGAGGTGGCATGGAGATCTTGTTCTGTTGTGACTTAATTGTCGCCTCTGAGACGCTTAGGCTTGGGTTGCCTGAAGTGAAGCGAGGTCTCCTCCCCACTAGCGGAGGGTTATTTAGAGCTTTGCGTTCGCTCCCGCTGCACGTAGCTAAGGAAGTTATCTTGACTGGCGAGGAACTATCACCAAGTCGGGCCAGAGAGGTTGGGCTTATTTCGGAACTTGTGCCTGAAGGTCAAGCTCTTGAGGCAGCCCTAAAGATTGCAGCCAAGATTGTCTCTAATTCTCCCACATCCACTCAGGAAAGTTTGAAGGCCATGGAAGCGTATTTAGCATTAAACGATGTTGATGCCTGGGGGTTGACAAAGACCGCTCGTAAAATAGTTTTTGCTAGCGAGGATAGGAAAGAAGGAACCTCTGCATTTTTTGAGCGCAGAGAGCCTTCTTGGAAGGGTAGGTAGTGGGATGAGTCGTTTAGAACCTTTAGATGAAGATCTGCTGAGCGCTAATCAAAAAAGTTTGCGTGATGCTGTAGTAGGTACCCGAAAAGGACTCGGTCCTGATGTTTGGAAATCTGGCCCATTCGGGGTTTGGCAGCACGCCCCTGATCTGGGTATAAAGGCAGTGGAACTTGGGGCGCAGGTGCGCTTCGCTACGGAGCTTGATCCTCAGATGCGGGAAGTTGCGATCTGCTGTGTCGGTGTCCACTTCAAGTCCAAATTTGAGTTCGCAGCGCATGCAGCGATAGCAATTTCGGAGGGCATTGATTCAAGCCATCTAGATGTGTTGGCTGAAGGAGGTAAACCTAGCTGGAAGCGGGAGTTGATGATCACTCAGAAATTTACTGAGGAGCTCCTTCAGAGTGCTCGAGTAAGCGACTCCACTTATGGGGCTATGGTAAGTGCAGTAGGGGCGAAAGCTCTAGTTGAATTGGTCAGTACTATTGGTTATTACTGTCTCGTCTCGCTTACTTTGAATGCTTTTCAGGTTGATTTAGCTGACTCAATGATCGATAGATGGCCAGAAGAGAGTTAAGACATGAGCAAAGCCTTAAAAGTTGCTCTAGGATCGCAATATGACTTTTGATGGTGAATACGGTGCTTCTACTTGGGATTGGGTTGCGGAACAGGTTGAGGATTACGAGGGTTCCAATGGCGCTAAAGGGGCCACTCTGCGTGACACGGGGATGCCCATCATTATTATTACGACTGTTGGCCACAAAAGCGGTTTAGTTCGTAAAGTGCCGCTCATGAGAGTTGAGCGTGATGGCGAGTATGCAATTATAGCTTCCAAGGGTGGGGCTCCTGAGCAACCTGGTTGGTATCATAACCTTGTTGCAAATCCGAATATCCTTCTTCAAGATGGACCAGAACCGTATGAAACGGTGGTCCGTTTAGTGACGGGGGCAGAAAGAGAAAATTGGTGGGAACTCTCGGAGTCTATTTTTCCTCCATATAAAGATTACAAACAAAAAACTGATCGTGAAATTCCAGTATTTATTTCCGAATCGCGTAACTAATAAGATTCCTAGTCTTATAAACCTTATTAGTTAGATGGTAATTGTTTGTGCGGAGCCGTTTAGCTGATCTTTAGCGAAACCTGCGGCGACCTTATAGCGGCTCATGTAGTCGTCTATCTCAGATCGTGGCATAATATCATCGATATCGTCGAAAACGCCTCCACATCGTTCCTCGATGATTCCTAGAATCCCGATTGGCCCCGCACCACGATTCCTCAGTACTAGCTCATTAATAGGGCCAAGTAACTGGGCTTCGTAAGCCGCCAGGGCCATGTTGTTGGCTCCATGTTCTAAAATTTTGGCGCCTAAGACTCTCGTGTCAATGATTGCCTGACTAGCACCGTTCGATCCAACTGGGTACATGGCATGTGCAGCATCTCCTATAAGGCCAACTCGTTTGTCGACCCACTTGTCGATGGGGTCGCGATCAATCATTGGATACTCATAAATTTCATTTGCGGAGTCGATGAGATCTGGAATATTTAGCCAATCAAAGTCCCAGTCATCAAACGCATCTTTAAATTTCGCAGCAGGAACTTTTCTATTCCAATCACTGTCTGGCCAATCAGCTTCCACGTCATAGGTTAGTTCCGCTATCCAATTAACATCTGATAGTCCTGTGACGGAGTCGGGTCTACTGATTGGGTAGGAAACGAACCGTTGTTCTAGTTTCCCAACCAAAGTAAATGATGCCCCTGTTCTAATTGGCTTAGCTTGTGAAAGACCGCGCCACATTACAGCGCCTCCCCAAATTGGGGCTCCTTCATCTGGATGCATTCTCTTTCGAACGACACTATTGATGCCATCTGCGGCAACTAATATTGAGCCTTCATGTGTTTCCTTTACGCCCGCATTGTTTATTGTGTGAAGCGTGACGCCCTCTTGAGACTGGTTATAGTCGACAACGCGACTATCGGCCATTATTGCCTCGGGTCCTAACCTCTTTAGTGCTGCGCGGTACATCATCATTTGCAGCTTGCCTCTGTGTACCGAGTATTGCGGCCACTCATAACCAGCTAAGAGACCACGAGGTTCTGCCCAGACGTCATTTCCGTTCCGACCGACTAATGCCCATTCTTCAGTCTGTATCCCTATCTGATTCAAAGACGCGGATAAGCCAAGATCGTATAACTCCCGAACAGCATTGGGCTGGAGATTGATTCCAACTCCGAGCGGCAGTATCTGATTTGCGGACTCAAATACTTTGACTGGAATACCTATTTGATGGCAAGTAAGAGCCATCGCCATTCCAGCTATGCCGCCGCCGGCGACGAGAACTGTCATAACGTTTTTCGAAGCTGAAGTTTGCCGGAGGAAGCAAGAATGGCAGTGTTTCTGGTGTTTTGTGACATCAGGCTTGAGACTAGAGTAGTCAGTTTCATTTTTGCAACTAACTAACAGGAGATTTACTCGCTATTGATTCTGTGCCTTCGCCTAAAGGCTGGTCAACGAAACACGAAAGGCCTTGTGGACCGCTCGATGCCTTTATCTAGCTGTACTGATCTTTGAATTCAGATAATTTATCAAGTTTAGGAATGACTGTGTCAGCTTCGGCAGGTGGGATCGTGAAAACAATGCGATGAATGCCAGCTTCAATTAAAGAATCAACAACTTCTGCCTTAGGAGGTGTGCCAAATTGTCCGAATTCGAACGACTCAGGATCACGTCCAGCGTCTGAAGCCATTTGCTTTAGAGTAGTGATTTGCTCAGCAAAATCGTACCTACCGCTGATTGGCATAAAACCATCGCAATATTCAATAATGTCTGCCATCGTTTTCGGTCCTGCGGCTCCACCTAAAATGATTGGCGGGTGAGGTTTCTGTGTTGGCTTTGGCCACTGCCAGCTTGAACTGAAATCGACGTGTTCGCCGTGGTACTCAGCTTCGTCGTTCATCCATAGCTCTTTCATCGCAAGAACCTTCTCGCGCATTACGGCGCGTCGTTCCGTGAACTGAACGCCGTGATGATGTAACTCTTCTTTGTTCCACCCGTAACCAATTCCAAAAAGGAAGCGACCATCTGTTAAGGCATCTACGGTGGCTACACTTTTGGCAAGCCAGATAGGATCTCTTTGAGGCACGAGTGTGATGCCAGTTCCCAACTTAATTTTGCTAGTAACGGCCCCTGCCATTCCTAGTGCAATGAATTGATCATGCGTACGCCAGTACTCTTCTGGAAGAGGTGGCGCCTTTGGATTAAGGCCCCATGGAGATTCTCTACTCGTTGGAATATGACTGTGTTCCGGAAACCATAACGACTCAAAACCTCGATCTTCGACCTCTGTAGCAAGAGTCATCGGGTTGATAGCTTTGTCAGTGGGAAACATATTGATACCGAAATGAGTCATGTGATGATCATAATATCTGCTGTTGCTGAGTGCACTGAGATCTATCGCTTTCAACGAATAGGTAGGACTTTGACGGGTGCACTTGATGTCTGTCCCAGAGTTGTTCGGAGTTAGGACTTGTTAATCGAGAATAGAAACACCAACTTTTCTCCAGGCATGCCAAACTCAGTGGGTGATTGACTCTGAAAAGAATTCCCGGATAGCTGACTTTGGACTGGCGCCTTTAGGAGAGCAAGCTATTAGTTGGGCGCGTGCCCATTCACCACTCGTAGATGGTTATTTGCGTGACAGGTTAAGTGATGGTTCCCTTAAAGGTCGAAGGGTTGCGGTTGTAGTTCACCTCGAAGCAAAGACAGCACTTCTTGCAACAGTCTTAGCTGAAGCAGGAGCCGATGTAGTAGTTGCGGGTAGCAATCCACATTCAACGCGTGACGAAATTGCTGCTGCTTTAGTGGCTCGAGGAATTGAAGTTCATTCTTCTCGAAATAGTGGTTATAGCGTTTGGGAATCTGATCTTGAGGTAGTTGCTTCACGTAAGCCAGAATTGATAATAGATGATGGAGCTGAACTCACTTTGCGAATAATAAATGCGGGTACAGATCACGGTATTTTAGGTGTGACTGAACAAACCACTACAGGAGTTGCTCGACTTCGCCAGCTTGAAGCGTCAGGCCGGCTCGGTTTTCCGGTTTTGGCAGCCAATGACGCAAAGTGTAAACATCTTTTCGATAATCGATACGGAACTGGCCAATCGACAGTACAAGCTATTTTGAATCTAACTAATATGTTGATGGCAGGTAAGAATGTAGCAATTTTTGGTTACGGTTGGGTTGGTCGAGGAATAGCAACGCATGTGCGAGCTCTTGGCGGAACAGCTTGGATTGTAGAAATTGATCCAGTCAAGGCTCTCGAAGCGGTCATGGACGGACATCAGGTGGCTGCAGCAGCAGACGCTTTACCCACTGCTGATTTTGTATTGACTGCGACTGGTGGGATCAAAGCCGTAGGAGCGAAGCACTTTGCAATGATGAAGGAAGGTGCGATCTTGGCAAATGCCGGACATCATGATTTAGAGATTGATGTGGATTGGTTAAAAAATGAAAGTTCGACGACATCAGAAGTGAGAGAAGGAATAGATCGTTACGAAATAAAGGGAATTGGTCACCTTTATGTGCTCGCTAACGGGGCACTAGTGAATATCGCTGGGGGGCTAGGACATCCGATTGAAATAATGGACTTATCGTTTGCTGTTCAAGGTGTCGGGTGTCATGAACTAGCTAAAGGAGGCTTAGCACCTGGTGTCACTGTCATTAGTTCTAGCTTAGACAACGAGATAGCCGCCGCTTCGTTGGCGGCGCAAGGCGTGGTGTTAGATGAAGTTTCAGCAGAGCAAACTGAGAACATCGAAACGATGTTCGGAAAGATAGATTAATTTGTCAACTCCACATATTTCCGCCACCCAGGGCGATTTTGCTTCCACGGTTCTGATGCCTGGAGATCCGCTTAGAGCGACCTATATAGCTGATAATTTTTTGACGGAAGCTAAACAGATTACAAATGTTAGAAATATGACCGGATATACAGGAACGTATAAAGAAATTCCAGTATCGGTGATGGCATCAGGTATGGGAATTCCATCGGCTGCGATATACGTAACTGAACTTTACCGGCACTACGACGTTCAGAACATAATTAGAATCGGCACTGCAGGATCTTTCTCTACTGACCTTCCTCTACGGTCACTGGTCGTTGCCGAGTCCTGTTTCACTAGTAGCTCTATGCCGAGTCTCTTAGACCCTGATGCTGATCCGATTCTGTTGCCATCATCTGAGTTGCTTAAGGCTAGTAGCAAAGTAGCCGAAGATAAAAACATAGAAGTTGCTACTGGTCGGGTGTTTACTACCGATATTTTTTATGAGCCAAATGAGAACTTAACGATGGAGATGCATGCCGCTGGGGTAGTAGCTGTTGAGATGGAATGTGCTGCGCTGTATGCAATTGCTCAATTAGAAAACCGTCGTGCTCTTTCTTTGTTAACACTCACAGATCAGCTTGCAACTGGTGAATCACTTTCCACTGATGAGCGACAAAGCAGCCTTGATGAAATGATTGATTACGCGTTGCACATAGTAGATGAGGTCAGTTTGTTCACGAATTAAAAAACTTCCGGTAGATGGAGGCAGCAAGATCCAGCTGATCGAGATCAATCCATTCAACGGCTTGATGAGCTTGGTCTATAGATCCCGGACCAAACACGACAATTTCGGTTGCGATTTCAGGGTAACGCAATGCGTTCGATCCGTAGTCTGCGGTATCGGGGCTTGTGCCAGCTATATGCGAAAGAGCTGTAACTAAATCGCTTGAGGGATCTTGATAGAAAGCAGGACTTCCGGTTCCGTAGGTATTCTCAATTTCCACATCCAGAGGTATAGCATTACTTCGAATTAACGCCTCTAAATGTGTTTGAATTTCCGCTGGGTCCTCACCTGGAGAGGTCCGGCGGCCGATATAAAGAGAGCACTTGTCGGGGATTATGTTCCTGGCAAGCCCGCCCTCTATTTCAGTAACGGAGACAGACCCGTTTCCGACTGTCGTCGAAGGTTGAAGTGTCTGTAATCGGGCTTGCTCGGCGTCGATTGCGGTAACGATACGAGCTGCAGCGCTAATTGCGTTCTTCCCCAAATGTGGTTTAGATGAGTGTGCAGCATGCCCAAGGACAGTGACGTCGAGGCCGACTCCGCCCTTGTGCCCATAAACAGGCGAGCACATGGTCGGTTCTGCGACAATGATTTGGTCGATACGTTCGTGGCGACTGAGGAGCCAGTCGCGGTAACCGACAGCGCCGATTAGACCACCCATCTCTTCAGAGATTGTACCAACGAGATTTATAGTGGGCTTCGGTGCGCTTCCTTGTTTTTTCATTTCTTCTATTACTGCTAGTGCTATAGCAAGAGTTGCTTTGGTATCGACAGAGCCTCGCCCGTAGACCCGATTGTTTTCAATTCTTCCATCGAACGGATCTCCTGACATGTGTTCAACTCCAACCGTGTCAAGATGAACGTCGATAGTCAGCGAACGGTCGCTGGTGCCTTCAAAGCGGGCGTAGACATTGTGGCGACCATCGAGAATATCTTCGGTAGTTACTGTTGCTCCAAGGTCTTCGCAACGGTTTGCCATCCACTCTGAAATTTCCCGTTCTCCCTTGTCTCCAGACTTAGGGCCAGCTTGTAAAGGGTTGACGCTCGGGATTTGTACTAATTCTGATAGGCGTTCGGCCAGCTGTGACGCGTTAAACATATGATGTTCCCCCACTAAGATTCCAGTCGTTTCTAGTCTAGATCTCAATAACTGTGTAATAAGGAAAGGGTGAGCATCTTATATCCCGTAGCTTTATGTATGTATGTCTAAAGTTTTAATGTCCCTGCCTGAAGGTCAACGTGTTGGGATAGCTTTTTCTGGCGGTCTTGACACTTCAGCTGCGGTTGCGTGGATGCGCGAACACGGAGCTATTCCCTACGCCTACACAGCAGATATCGGTCAGTATGATGAACCGGATCTTTCTACAGTACCTGAGAGAGCAGTTCTTTATGGCGCAGAATCTGCTCGAATTATTGACTGTCGCGCTGAGCTAGTTCGAGAAGGACTAATGGCGCTTCAATGTGGCGCATTTCATATATCAACAGCTGGAAGAACATATTTCAATACGACGCCACTTGGCAGAGCGGTCACTGGGACTCTTCTCGTAAGCGCTATGAAAGATGACGGTGTTGATATCTGGGGCGATGGCTCTACCTACAAAGGTAATGACATTGAGCGCTTTTACAGATATGGACTTATGGTCAACCCGGCTCTGCGAATTTACAAGCCTTGGCTTGATCCTCAGTTCGTTTCAGAGCTCGGAGGACGGACTGGAATGAGCGAGTTCTTGCACTCGAAGGGCTTGCCGTATAGGGACTCAGTCGAAAAAGCTTATTCGACTGACGCCAACATTTGGGGTGCAACTCATGAAGCTAAAGCACTTGAATTTTTGAGTAATGGTGTGGAAATGGTTACGCCAATCATGGGATTGCCGCATTGGGACCCAGCCGTAGTTATCGAGCAAGAAGATGTCAGCATCCGGTTTGAAAAAGGTTGGCCCGTAGCTGTCAATGGAGTGGAGTTTGATGATTCGGTTGCACTCGTGATGGAGTGCAATGAGATCGGCGGGCGTCATGGATTAGGCATGAGCGATCAAATCGAGAATCGTATTATCGAAGCTAAGTCTCGCGGTATTTACGAGGCGCCAGGTCTTTCGCTCCTGCGAATAGTTTATGAGAGACTTATTTCGGCAATTCATAACGAAAATACGATTGAGAATTACCGGTCGATGGGTTTAAGACTAGGTCGATTGCTATACGAAGGCCGATGGTTTGATCCGCAAAGTCTCATGCTTCGTGAACCATTACTAAGATGGGTCGGATCGGCAATCACAGGTGAGGTTACAATTCGCTTACGTCGAGGAGAAGATTACTCAATAATGGATACGACAGGTCCTGCATTGACATATGCGCCTGAGAGGCTTTCGATGGAACGTGTTGAAGAGGAAGCGTTCGGCCCAATGGACAGGATCGGTCAGTTGACAATGAGAAACCTTGATATTGACGATAGTCGATTTAAACTCGGGATTTATCAAGAGTCTGGTGCGTTGGAGTTTACAGACTTGCTTGGAATCGAGAAAAGCCCAGATACTTAGCTAAACAAAAATGAGCTAATTGATGGTCGTTTCTGTTCTGGAGTGACTGCAAATTTGGTGATCTCGAAACGTGGTTTCTTGATTTTCAAAATATTGAAGACCCGAAGAACCTGACTGTGTCGCTTACACGGTTAGATGTTTCCTCAGCCGTCAATCCATGGGTGTAATATGCTTAGAATATGGGGGAACTAATATATTTTGAGGCAGACGCTGAAGCGGAAGAGATTCTTAAGGCTCTCAGAGATAATGGCGCCTGCGTAATTCTCAACCTTATGAACGATGATCTGAAGTTTCGAATTGTAGATGAATTACAACCATTTATTGAGTCCACGCCAGACGGCAGAGATGACTTTACCGGAAAGCAAACTGGCCGAGCTGGGGCATTGATAGCGCGAAGTGAGGCCTCTCGTGAGCTCGTAATGCACCTCACTATAACTGACCTCGCTAATCAGTTTCTTGAGCCATACACGGATAAGATTCAGCTTCACCTCACTCAAATAATTGATATTCGACCCGGTCAAGGTGCCCAGCCTCGTCACCGTGACCGCCTCGCATGGGGTGGCTACCTACCAGATGAGATTGAGCCCCAATTCAACACTCTTTGGGCACTGACAGATTTCACTAAAGAAAATGGGGCAACAAGGGTGGTGCCAGGGTCCGTTAGCTGGCCCGCCGATCGTAGACCTTTAGATGAGGAAACGGTTCAAGCAACTATGCCAGCCGGTTCGGTGTTGCTCTACTCAGGTTCAATTATCCATGGTGGCGGCCAAAATTGCAGCGAGCTAAATCGCACCGGAATTAATATCACCTATTGTCTCGGCTGGTTACGGACTGAAGAAAACCAGTACTTATCTTGTCCACCCGACATAGCAAGAGAGCTTGACCACGACCTGCAAGAGATGCTCGGCTACACCATGGGGACTTATGCGCTGGGTTATTACAGCGATCCGGAAGGCGTAAATGATATAAACGACCTCAGACCACCTGAGTTTGTGCTTGGTCGTTCACCACGAAAGAACGAGAACGTGGCAGCGTTAATTACTGACTAAGTCAAAAGCAAGACTTTACTTCCAATGCTGTACGCGATTCCTTACGTTTTGCGAGATTTGAGAGATTACCAGACCCTCGAGCCCGTTCGCCCAATCGGTGTAGCCAACGGGGAAAACGGCGCTTTGGTTACGTATGAATGACCCCATGACCGCGTATCTCATCGTAAAACAAGCCCTGCTCTCTGCAGCGCTAGCGCCAGCAAGATGCTCAGCTACCAGGTGTCGACCGAATGTTTCTTCTCAGAAATCAAAGACCTCCGCTCGGATTGTGACGGGAGTAGATTCAGTAAGTTGGCGATATTTTTACGTGTCTCTGCTGGTTCGATAACGTCATCGAACGCATTCATGTTCCGAGTAGCGCTGAATCCATCGATACTGCCGATTTCTGCATTTGGCCAAGCGAAGGAAGCTAGAGGTGATGTATGGCCAGTGGGGGAGCCACACATTATGTGGCCTGAGAAACCGCCGGCTTTTCCTATTTGGATTGAAATCAAAGGAACTGTTCGGTGTTGGTGTGCCATAAGCGCCCTAGTGTGAGAACGCGACAAGCCAGGCTCAGTCGCGATGACCCCTGTAGCTCCTTCTGCCCAGCTAGTAACTGCACCTATGCTGTCTAAGATGGAGAGAATTGGGAACTCGTAGCTATCGCATAACTCAACAAATCGAGCTGTTTTAGTTGCTGCTGATTCATCAATCTCACCGTTTCGAATGAATGAGTTATTAGCTAGGAGGCCAATTGTTTTACCGTTTACTCGAGCTAAACCCGTGGTGACTGTGGTTGCAAAACTTGGACGTAGCTCGAAATAACTACCGGCGTCTATTAGCGACCGGATTATCGAAAAAATGTGGTCTTCTTCGTGAGCGGTGGTTGGTAATTCATTGCTGAGGGATCTTTCTGGAAGTTCACCTGATGCATTATCTTCGAAGTAGCTTAGATATCTTTTTGCAGCTTTGATTGCTTCAGCGTCACTGTCAACTAGGAGGTCGATTCCTCCAAGCTTGTCATGCATTTCTGCGCCGGCCAGTTCGTTAGGAGTTAACGAAAGCCCTAAGGCAGCTTCCACCATTGGAGGCCCACCCATTCCAATAGCTGAACCTTTGGTTGCGATAACAAAGTCCGAGAATCCAGCGATACTAGCGTGGCCGGCGAACGAAGGTCCTGCGACAATTGCAATCGTTGGGACCCACCCTGACAACTGAGCCATTCCATCAAAATGGGTATATCTACCGAATTGACCACTGAGTTCAGTATGTCCTAAACCAGTTCGTGGGTGCCTAGCGCGGCTACCACCACCATCGACGAATAAGACCATCGGCCATCGGTGTTGTTGAGACAGCGCTATCAAGTGTTCCAGGCGTCCGCCTCCGTACCCTCCTCCTTTGTCGGTGTAATCAGATGAGGATGCTATTACGGGCTGATTATTGACTTGCCCGATAAAGTCAACGCCTCCATATTCAGGTACCCAGTTGCCTTCGGTGTCGATTGCCGCTATCGAGCCAAATTCGACGGCTGTTTCAGGATCTAGAAGGTTAGCTATCCGTTCTCTCGCAGTGAGATGCCCTGAGTCGTGTACTTTGGCGACTGCATCAGGGCGCGCTGAATCAAAACGTTTTGTCTTTGCAGATTTTAGTCGTGTTAGCGGTGTTTCATCCATATTGTTTCAGGCTCAGTTTGGATCGCAATCCAATCACTTAGGGTCGATAGGTCTAACTTTTCTACTTGGTATCCGCCTTGGAGTACGTATTAAGTGTCGTGCTATTCTTGGTCTGGTTTCTTCGGGCAAAATAATGTCATCGAAAGAAAATGTTCGCCCTGCATTTAGTCCAGAAGAAGCATCGCGCATTTCTTCGGCGTAGAGGTCACGTATCTCACGTGCTTCCTGCGGGGTTGAAGCCGCCTTGATTTCCCTACGTTTCACCAAATAGGCAGCACCTTCTAATGACATGCCAGCGGATTCTACAGATGGCCATGCGAGCCGTAAATCAGGGACATGTCTAGAAGTGCCGAACCCAGACATGGCATATGGGCCAAGGCCGTACGCTTTTCTTATTTGTACTGAATATAAAGGGACATTTCGATGATGTAATGCGGCTAGTGGTCTCGCGTGGTGGCGTGCCATTCCTTCGGCCTCTGCCTCAGGGCCAACCATGTAGCCAGGATTATCTATAAAAGAGATAAGAGGGAATCCGTATGAATCGCAGCACTCAATGAACCGAGACGCCTTGTCTGCTGCAGCGCTATCAATTGCACCTGCCCGCGCCGACATAGGTTGGTTAGCGATAATCCCAACCGAGCGCCCATATAACTTGGCAAACGCTGTAACCATTGAAGATCCCCAACGACTCCCTACTTCTAAGGTGCTGTTTTTATCTGCGAAAGCATTAATCACTTTTCGCATGTCGTATTGTCGGCGACGATTGGGGGGAACAATGCTACTTATATTGGCAGCTTCGTCGGGTTCTTCGAACTCATTTACTGACTCATACCAGAGGCTTAATAATGACTTGCAGGTCCTGATTGCATCCACTGTGTCGTCAGCGATTACATCAACTTCGCCACGGTTAGCTAGTTCCTCTGACGACCTTGATGTGACTCGTGTAGCGTTGATACTTCCGATTGAAGAACCTTTAGTAGCGATAACTAGATCAGTTAAAAAAGCGATAGCAGCGTGACCATCATGACTATCTCCGGTGACAATCGAAATTGTTGGTACCCAGCCCGATAGCTCAGTTAAACCTTCCAGAACGTCCCATCGTGCTCGCGTATAATTAATAATCGGTGGTGGGAGTAAGGGCTCGTCTCGGCGGGCACCATCACCTTCTAGGAAAATTATAAATGGCCATCGATTTTTCTGAGCTAGATAAATCATTTTCGCAAGTTTGCGCATGTTGCGATCTGTCTGGGTTCCGTTATGGATACCTCTGTCATAAGCAGCTATAGCAACAGATTTGTCGTTGACGCTAGCGATCCCGCAGATCAAGCCATCTGAATAATAGTTTCCATCTGAATCATCATCGCTGGTTGCCAGAGCTCCGTATTCGTCGAAACTTCCGGTATCAGATATTGAGCGAATGAGATTTCGCGCGTTTATGGAACCTTCCTGGGCTAGCTTGCGCGCGTCTATGATTTCTTGACGTGACTTATCATCCACAGATTACCTCGCATTGAAATCGGAGATAATTACGTTAAAGGCGTTACTCGGTCTCATAGCTAGCGCAGCTTTTTTCGGGTCTGGAAAATAGTATCCGCCTACATCTACCGGATTACCCTGGCATGCGATTAGTTGGTCCACAATTGTAGCTTCATTTTCCAGGAGGGCGAGGTGAAGTGGTGTGAAATGGGCAGCTAGTTTTGGGTCATTTGTTTGTGCGCTAATGGCTTCAGCCCACCAAAGAGCGATATAGAAATGACTACCTCTATTGTCTAGCTCGTTCACTTTCCTGCTCGGAGATTTACCCTCATCAAGAAGTTTTCCAGTTGCAATGTCGAGCGTCTCGGCTAGTAGCTGAGCTGTAGCATTTCCTGACGTGGTGGCTAAGTGCTCAAGAGATACTGCGAGAGCTAAAAATTCTCCGAGGCTATCCCAGCGGAGATGATTTTCTTTTTCGAATTGCTGCACATGCTTAGGGGCAGAGCCACCGGCGCCCGTTTCGAAAAGCCCTCCACCATTCATAAGAGGTACGATTGACAACATTTTTGCGGAAGTTCCGAGTTCGAGAATTGGAAATAAGTCCGTATTGTAATCGCGCAGTACATTGCCGGTTACTGAAATTGTATTTAAGCCTTTTCGGATCCTGTCGATAGAAAATTGGGTTGCTTTGACTGGAGACATAATCTCAATATCAATGCCGTCTGTGTTGTGGCTCGGTAGGTATTGTTTAATTTTTTGAATGAGTTGAGCATCATGTGCCCGACTTTCGTCTAGCCAAAAAATAACCGGCTCATTCGCCGCTTGACCTCTTGTTACGGCTAATTTTACCCAGTCCTTGATCGGCTCATCTTTAACATTGCACATGCGCCAAATATCGCCGCTCTGCACACTGTGCTTTAGCACTATGTTGCCGGACTCGTCGGTCACCGAAACTGTACCGTTCGAAGCCATTTCGAATGTCTTATCGTGGCTGCCATACTCTTCGGCTTTTTGTGCCATTAACCCAATATTTGCAACAGAGCCCATGGTCGTGGGATCGTACGCCCCATTTTTTTGACAGTCTTCAATCACGACCTGATAAATCCCAGCGTAGCTGCTGTCAGGAATTACTGCTTTTGTATCTTGCAGCTCGCCATCAGGGTTCCACATACGACCTGATTCCCGAATCATTGCCGGCATGGAAGCATCAACTATGATGTCGCTAGGTACGTGGAGGCCTGTTATGCCACGATCAGAATCGACCATAGCTAATGCCGGGCGACTCTGCTGGTCATCGCTGATAGATGTCTCTATTGCCTCTTTCTCAGATGGAGTAAGAGCTTCTAGGGCATCAATGAGGCTCGCAAACCCGTTGTTAACGTTTACGTTATGGTTAGCTAAAAGTTCGGCGTGTTGGTTAAAGGTCTCTTTGAAAAATTGTTTAACGCAGTAACCGAAAATGATTGGGTCAGACACCTTCATCATCGTTGCTTTCATATGTAAAGAGAACAACACGTTCTTTGCCTTAGCATCGTTCATCTCAACTTCTAGAAATGCTGTGAGAGCCTCCATTGACAAGAACGTTGCGTCAATTACTTCACCACTAAGGACGGGAACGGTCTTTAAGATTTGTGAACTACCACTTGTTGGGCTGAATGTGACAGTGAGAGTTTGATCCTTGGCACTAGTAAACGATTGTTCGTTATGGCGAAAATCTCCTACACCCATCGTTGAGACATGAGTTTGAGAGTTCTTGCTCCAAACACCCATTGAATGTGGATTTTTTTGTGCGTAGGACTTGACTGCCTTGGGAGCCCGACGATCTGAATTTCCTTCTCGCAAAACTGGGTTGACAGCAGAACCCTTTATCTTGTCGTATCGATTCTGGATATCTTTTTCAAGATCATTAATCGGATTAGATGGATAGTCAGGGATGTTGTAACCGCTTGCTTGTAGCTCTGCGATAGTTGCTTCAAGTTGCGGAACTGAAGCCGAAATATTCGGGAGTTTAATTATGTTAGCGTCGGGCTGAAGAGTTAGCTCACCAAGCTCTGAAAGTGCATCTGCCTGTATCTGCTCCTCAGTAAGATTTTCTGGAAAATTAGACAGAACACGGCCAGCTAACGAGATGTCTCTAGTCTCCACGCTTACGCCAGCAGCACCAGCAAAAGCTTCGATGATTGGCAAAAAAGAGTACGTGGCGAGAGCAGGTGCTTCATCGGTATGGGTGTAAATGATCTTGGACATTTGGCTCCAGTGAGTATTAAATATCTGTTAGTTTGTAACCGCTATCAGACAATATCGGTTTATTCCTATGAGATCCTGATTGGTAGGTAAAACGGGTAAAAGGTTTAGGTCTTGGCTTGAAATATTTAGCTTCGTCATCATAAGGAAAGCTGCATCCACATCATGAGAGGAAGAGTAATCATGGGAAAACTGCAGACCGTAGTAGAGATCAGTTTGTTTTTCTAGTGCCTGCATTCGTGCCAGCTAACCTACCGAATACGGCTCCGGCCATGAGTCCTGTACCGCCGGGGTAGTTTCCGTAAAATAAGCCCCCTACTAACTCACCGGCAGCGAATAAACCCGATATTGGGTTTAAGTCAGTATCAAGTACTTGCCCTTTTTCGTTGATTCGTAAACCGCCAAAAGTGAAAGTGAGACCGCAGGTCACGTTGTAGGCCTGAAAAGGTCCGGTGTCGATTTTGTTAGCCCAGTTAGACTTATTAATTGCAAGTCCTTTAGTGTTTCGCCCATCTTTGACATTGGGATTGAAAGTAATGTCATCAGATACTGCTGAGTTAAATTGTGTAATAGTCTTGAACGCTTCTTGCGAGTCGACACCTTCCATTCGAGCACAAAGCTCTTCAAGTGAGTCTGCCTGAACTTTAGTGACTTGTTTGATACGGTATTCATCTCTAAGTAAATGGTCCACTTTGGCATCAAATATTTGCCATGCGCTGTGGCTAGGTTGAGCCAGAATTTCGCGACCATATTTTGCATAAGTATAATTTCGGAAATCAGCACCCTCATCTACGAAACGTTTGCCGTCATTATTGATGATCAAGCCAAATGGGTAACTATGTTTTTGAAACCCATCTCCGACAGCCAAGTCGCCAAACTCGGGAGCGTTGTATTCCCAGCCGACAGCATGAGCCCCACTCCAATTTCCGTATGGCATAGCTCCAATTTCTAAAGCCATTTGAATACCATCTCCTGTATTGAAACGGCTCCCTCGTACCTTTGCTAAATCCCAGCCCGGACCTAAATAGCGGGTTCGCCACTCAGTATTGGCTTGGAAGCCGCCAGAGGCGAGCACAACTGAATCAGCATAAATGTCGCTCGCCTTACCGTTACTTCTAACTTGTACGCCTCGCACTCCTTCATCGTCTACGAGCAGCTTCTTAGCTGCCGTGCCATAGACCAGATCGATATTATTTTTTTTGAAGGCAGATGTAAATGCTTCGTGTAGGCCTTCGCCACCGCCCCAAGCCTCAACAGTTAGGCCGCCCCAAAACTTGAATCTTCCATCTACTTTAAATGCTTGTCGTCCCCAAATTGGAGCAAATCTGATGCCCTTGGTCTGCATCCAACTCACGGTTTTGTAGCTTTCAGAAACTAACGTATTGGCTAGTTCTGGGTCAGTTCTATAATCAGTTACTCGGCCCATATCTTCATAGAAATCACCTTCGCTATATACACCAAAGTCTGTCATTTCAATTTCTGAGTCAGTTAGATCCGGCATTAAATTCTTAAGATCTTCAACGCCGTTATACGCAAATCGGATGGCTCCAGCGGTGAAGCGGGTGTTACCACCAGATTCTGCCAGAGGTGCTCTTTCCAGAACGAGCACCTTTGCTCCTTGGTCCGTAGCAGCTAGCGCTGCGCATGCGGCCGCGTTCCCTGCCCCAACCACCACAACATCGTAATTTTCTGTTCTGTCGACCATGGGAGGGTGTTTTCCTATCTCGGATTAGTTCGATGTTAAGCAATATGAATGTCGGGCTTTTGAGTTTGGCCGTAGCGATCACGACACAAGCCTTCAAACTATTTCAACCTAGACCGTTTCTGCGGCATTCGGGTTCAACTTTTATAGTTATGCCTTCTCACCAAAACTACAAAAAACATTCAAACTTCACTGAGGGTGTTTATTGGAGATGAAGGAGCGTTGACTTGGTGTGTCTCGCGATGCTTGATGTCAACGCTAGCCAACAGGCCAAGTGCGTAAAATCTCATGGCTCGCTTCTGGTAGGGGACGAGTCCTAGGGTGACTCAGGCCTTTCTGTAAGATACTCCAGGACCCTTGGCGTGGTAATCCAAAATATGATTTTTGGCCTATGACTAATAATACTTCTTCTCTTACTGTGAATCTAGGTCTTTATTTATTGCCCCGGCTGATCTTTTAGCTGATCTTTTAGCTGAGCAGTTGGGATAAACGGATTAGGGTTTAGACATGGAACGGGCCGGTACATCAACTCAGCTTCCAGTGATAGACCTTGGTGCCTATTTGGCAAACAAGTCAGGATCCTTGGAATTTGCAGCAAAGCAAGTGCGTGAAGCGTTGGAAAACGTTGGGTTTTTCTCGATCATTGGCCACGGTGTGTCCTGGGATCAAGTTGAAGAGATTTATGAATGGGCGCGCCGATACCACGACCTTGCGCTTGAGACCAAACACGACCATTCGATGAGCTTGGGAAATATGGGTTACATCGGCATCGGAGGTTCACAAATAAAAGATAAACCGCATTCTCTGAATGCAGCTTTTTTTATGGGTCGCCCCGGTTCGAAAAGAAACCAGTTCCCAGCTGACATCATGTTGCCCGGGTTTCGATCAGCAGTCGAGTCGTACTATCGAACGCTTGAGGAGCTATGTCTCAAAATTTTGCCCATTTATGCCTTAGCTGCAGATATGGACAAAGATCACTTTCAGAGTTTCTTTAACCCATCTCTAGCTACCATACGGGTTACCCATTACCCAGATATTCGCGCCGAAGATAACCAATTCGGAATTGATACGCATAGCGATGCTGGGTTCATGACACTTCTGCCCACGAACGCAGTGAACGGGCTGTGGATTGAATCTGAAACTGGTTGGTTTCAAGTTGACCAGGAACCTATGTCATTCGTTGTGAATTCTGGCGACACTTTGCGCTCGTGGAGCAATAACCGATTTCGCTCAACACGCCACAGAGCCCTAAATGAGAGCGGTGGCGACCGCTATGCAATACCGTTTTTCTTCGACCCAAGACCAGATACCATTATCGAGCCGCTCTCGGGTTGCGTCGATGAACGTAACCCCGTCGCTGTGTCGTCCTATCGATACGGTGATTATTTGCGGACGTTTATGCAAGCTGAGTATGCCCAAACAGCGAATTCGCATCAGCAGTAACTTTTTGTTTTAGCTCAACAACTACAACTCAAAAACGAGCATGAACTAGGTCTAAGGCATGGGTGACTTTAAGCGAGCGAGACAAAGAGCCAAAGAGATCCGTAAGGGACTCCCACCGGAACAGAGCGAAATTCTGTCACAGACGGAAAAGGACACTCAAGAAATATACGCAAGACGAGAAGCAATAATCAATGACATTCGCAGGTTCATTCGCAGATCCAGGGTGGTAAAAGTTCGCCGCTATCAACTTTCGAACCCCAAAACAAATGGGGGAGTGACTACCCTAAATAAGGGCTGTCTATGACAAAACGTTAAGACCCTGTGCTTGTCTTCTGAATAGCTCATCCTTTAAAACAACTGTTCATATCGCTATCCAAGTCGTCGAAGGCAATCTGTCTGCTGCTTTCCGTCATCAAGTAACTTCTCGCTAACGCCGATACCCTCGCCGCCGTGAGAAGATCTTTTTTAGGTGTTGCGTCTTTAGTGGCTGTGAGTATCTTCGGTGTCGCTGGATGTGGCTCTGGTGATGAGGTCATAGTTGAAACTCAAATAAACGAATCAGCAGAGGACAATAGTGATCTAACGCTTGCAACTGATAGCGAACCCGTCGATGGTGATGATTCCGTTCGCCACGATGATAGTGAACCCGTCGATGGTGATGATTCCATTCGTCACGATGATAGTGAACCCGTCGATGGTGATGATTCCGTTCGTCACGATGATAGTGAACCCGTCGATGGTGATGATTCCATTCGCCACGATGATAGCGAACCCAAAACAGAGCCCAGGCCGACGACATCGGTTAAGGAGACGTTCCCGATAGTCGCCGGAGTCAATACCTATTACTTCGACCAAGAGATCGAAGGACGAGTGGTGCAGCGACCGTGGATCCTGCATGTGCCCACAACCTTCAACGACAACTCGCCACGACCACTTTTGTTCGCCTTCCACGGAAACGGGGGCAACGCCCAGAGTTGGGTGCGAGCCATGGATCGTTGGACAAACGAACTCAACGTCATCGGTGTGTACCTACAAGGACACCTCGAATCATGGAACCTGGGAGCAGAACGTTCGAAAGCAAACGACATCGAATTTGTGCAAAAAGTCTTTGAGACCTTGGCGCCTAACCCAATCATCGACACCGATCGGGTAGTAGCACTCGGCACCTCGAATGGCGGAGGAATGGTCCTCCAATTAGCTGGACGCACTGAAATCTTTTCAGCGGTCGCGGCAGTCGTAACTCATCTGGCGTACGGCTGGGAACCCAACACCCAAAACCGACCAGTATCAATCTTGCAGATCAGCGCCCAAGGTGATCCTCTAATCCCATACGGTGGCGGGCAATCTCCTGTCGGGCACCGGTTCTATCCAGCTGAAGAGAGCGCCCAAATCTGGGCCTCCTATAACCAATGCGCCTCGTCGGCCACTCAACGAACCACCGATGAAGGTTCAACAGTTCTGACCTGGAACAGATGTCGAGATAACACGAGAGTCCATCACTGGGGTATTGATATCCCAGAACACCACATCCCGGAGAACACCGAGGGCGGATTACATCAATTGATCTTCGAGTTTTTCGACCTTGGATAACAATTCACAGCCAAGCTATCAGGCACCATTCAACCGCCGCCAACGGTGATGGTGCCACGCATACCCGTGTGAAGTTAGCAAAAGAATTCGTAGGTGCCCGCAGAGAGATCTCAATAATTTTGGGTGTCGTTGGGCTATGGTGGCAATGTGAGTGGGAAAGACTTCAATCGCTTCGGATTTGGTGAGACCCAACGAGTTTTTGCTTTTCAACCATCGACAACAGAAAATCTTGCGGCGCTGTCAGAAGAACAAATTCAACAGTTCAATGAAACTGGCTACCTCACAGCATTGCCAGGTTTGTCGCCAAGTGATGTCGGAGATCTCCGCGAATATCTTGACTGGCTAATAGGGGAAGTTGTTTCAGCTGATGATGCGCGAAACAGTTATTCAATTAACCAGTACCACCGGGTAAGTGGGCCTTTATGGGACCTTATTCACACCCCGATATTCGTTGACTATGTGTCAGATATTTTGGGGCCTGAATCGGTTTGTTGGAGCACCCATTTGTTCTGCAAACTCCCTGGTGATGGAATGGAAGTCCCGTTGCATCAAGACGCCAATTATTGGCCGTTCACTCCTACGAAGTCAGTGACTATATGGCTGGCGGTAGATGACGTTGACGAAGATAATGCCGCTATGAGATTTGTTCCCGGAAGCCATCTTGATGGTGATTTGGTGCATGCGGAGTTGGAGTTAGATGGTTCGGTCGTGCTCAATCGGCGTGTCGTTGAACATGAAAGATATGACGACGATGTTGTTTTGAACGAGTTTCCGGCGGGGGAAGTTTCGTTACACACAGATCTTTTGCTGCACGGATCAGCTGCCAACCTCAGTTCGCGTCGCAGATGCGGTATAGCGTTGCGATACTTAGCTGCAGAAGTCAAAGTGGTGCCAGGCGGAGAAGATTGGATTCGTGGCGCAGTGCATGTCGGTGCTGGAGACCAGTCTGGGTATTGGCCAAATCGATCTCGTCCACTCAAAGATGAACCGCACAAGATGGCAGGATTCTCTGGTGGTTTTGACGGCAATTCCTGAGGGCGTTCATTGATAGAAATCCCTAAGGAACGTTTTTGTGTGTGATCTGGGGAATAAATCTTGAGATTCGGTGTCGCACCCTCTGCCTAAGTTGAGGTCTTATGTCCGACACGCCTGAACAGATAGAACAACAAAGAAGATCGATTGCAATGCTGGTCCCGAACTCAGAAGTCAGAATCGAAGTGAAGCTCTCTAGAGAGAAGGCAATGGTCCTGCTCGACTATGCGAAAGTGCTCTGTGGACTCGGAACCTAAAATGACAAAAGGACCTCCCCGAAGGTAGGCCCATGTCAGGTTGATTCACTTAACCGGAATTACGTGGTGCTTCTGGCTTTGTTTCTTACAGGCACAGGGAAATTTTGGTTGCTGCGGGGGTTGCGTTTTCTGGTACTAGCGCTGTAGCTCATGCACCCCATATAGGGCGGTGCGCTTGAGTTATTAGCCCTAACCTGCAGGTAAAGACTGCTGAGGTTAATCTGTTGGTGAAAAATCTTGAATTGTTAAGTGGATCTGCTGATATTGGTGGGGAAGAAATCTATTGGGAGTTAGTTCGCGATGCAGAAGCCGGAACGGCTGATCAGCGGCCGGTCGTTGTTCTGTCTCATGGCGCAGGTGGTTCTCATGCTGCGTGGTATCAGCAAGTCCCAGTAATCGGCCAGCAGTGCAGAGTGTTGACATGGGACAGTCGCGGCTTCGGCAATTCCACAAATCGAACCGGTCAAATGACGCCGGACAATGCAGCTAATGATCTAGCTGCCGTGCTTGACCATCTTGAAATATCTGAGGCGCATCTAGTCGGGCAATCAATGGGAGGCTGGTACATTTCGGCGTTTCTTTCGCTATTCAGCGAGCGAGTGATATCTGTTACCTACGCTGACACTGTTGGCGGCCTTTGGACCGACGATCTCCGAAGGGCGTATAAAGAGTTCCGTGAAGCCGGGGGGCTGCAAGGGACACGGGAGCTTCCTTTAGTAGGGGGACACCTTGCTTTGTGGACTGGCGACGCTGATCGGGATCTAGCTCACGCGTTTTTGTACCAAGCATTGGGTTCGTTCCATTCACCGCCTCTTGATCGGTTGGGGGAGGTGCTTGAATTCACGATTGACCATTCAGTCTTTGATGATCTCGATATTCCGGTTTTATTCATTGCGGGTGAGCATGACCAAATTTTTCCCTCTTCTATGCTGCATGATTCTGCGAATCGCATTCGCGGGGCACAATTTGTTCAAATCCCCAATGCCGGGCATAGCCCGTACTTCGAACAACCCGTGGCTTGGAATGCTGCGTTGCTTGAATTTCTTGCCGCCACCGGTCAACTCGGGACTTGACGCGATAGAGGATCACCCGCCAAAGGGTTGCCCTGCTTATTGGATTAAATTAATTTAGGGAAAGGTGAATCCCACTTAGCCCCTACCTACTCCCACCGATAAAAAGCATAAGCGGTTGAGTCATTAGCCCTAGACTTAGATGCGTATGGGTTGGATGAGTAGACGTAAAGTACGTAGAGAAATTTTCAGACAAATCGACGATTTTGGCAAGGGAGCGTATCTGAAACCAGGGCTAGCAGTTTCAGACCACGTTGATGACCTCGGGAACATTATTACTGTCAAACCAGGTTTTCTACTGGGCGATCCGTGGGGCAAGGAACTGGAAAATATGTGTCTCCACCTTATGAATGAGTCAACCGAACCTGGAGAGGCAATGGTGAACTTGCTGGTCCTACGCTTCGTCACAAACACTCTTGAATTGTTCGCTGGCACTTCTCATGGTTTAGATGTAGCGCTATCCGGGGCGAGTGATACCGACGCGTGGAACGATAGTGCCGAAATCCTTGCCACTAATTACCGAGCCATGGTACCGCTAACGCTTGATCTGTCTGAAGATCAGATGAAACAAGCCGCCGCAATAGCAGAACGACGTATACAAGAATGGGTCGCTGAGTCGCGGAAATAGCCCCGCAAGTTAAGGTTCTTGAAAATGACAAAAGCGGCTGATGTCAGGCCAATTAAATGAGGCGTAGTTGTCATTCTTGAGCTGCGACGCTTTTGCCGTCGTTCTCGGTTGATTTACGCAAGTAAATGGCGGCAGTATTTGTTTCCATGTCTTTCATATGGACGGATCTCCCTGAGTTGTCTCAAGAAGTCCGGGATTATTTTATTTCCCGTATCGGCACGTGTTCTGTAGCGCCCACAACGGAAGTCGGAAAGCAACTTCCGCCTCCAGTTTCGCTCGGCCCGAAGGGGCTTAGCAAGCTTGGTTGTGGGTTAGTTGATGGTGGCGGTGGCGGTGGCGTGTGTTCGGAGTGTTGGGTTGTGGGTGGCTCCGAGGAGGTCGTGCGTACGTTGCTCTTCGATGGTCTGAGCTACAGCACTTCAAACGGCGAGAGGAAATCATGACTGACCGTATGGTCAGGTCCCGAACAAACACCGGGACCTATCCTCTACGCCCGTTAGTTGCTTGACGTACCGATCGTTCAGTAAGTACGCTTCGCTATATGGCGATGACCGATGAGGCAATCGAAACCCGCTTGCTGGAATTGCTGAACGCAGGCGAGACACAGCTTGCCGGTCGCGAGTATCAGCAAACCGTCAGCGACTACACGGACCCAACGGTGCTGGCCGCAGAGCGAGCGGCACTGTTTCAGCGATTCCCTTTGATGGTTGCGACATCGGTGGAGATGCCAGAACCTGGCTCCTTTCGAACAGTAGAGATCGAAGACCGATCGGTGTTGGTGGTCCGCCAGACAGACAGATCGCTGAAGGCCTTCCACAACGTGTGTCGCCATCGGGCCAATCGTGTCGAGAACGAGGAAGCGGGTCGTCGGCAGAGTTTCCGCTGCGACTTCCACTCTTGGACCTATGGCACCGACGGTGCGCTACGTCACGTGCCCTCACCTGAGGGTTTCCCGAGTCTCGACCGTGAATGCGCAGGATTGGCAGAACTGCCCGTCGCTGAACGCCACGGCCTGGTGTGGGTTGGTCCGATGTCTCAGGACAAGGTCGATATCGACGACTTTCTCGGCGACGCCGGCCCGTTGCTGGCCCGCATGCGAATCGACGAAGGTGGACTGTTCCGGCGAGAGCAGTTCGCGTTGAACACCAACTGGAAACTTGTGATCGACACCTTCCTGGAGACGTACCACATCAAGTATTTACACCGGAACACCGTCGCAAAATTCGCAGAGTCGATGTCCGTCACCGAACCTCTCGGGCTACATGCCCGCCTGCTGGCGCCGAAACGGGACTGGCACAAGCTTGAGCCCAGGGAGCGAGACTTCGAGGCCGATGTCAATGTCGTGCTTCGCCTATGGCCGAACACCATCGTGATCTGGGTCCGCGACCACGCCGAACTCTACGTAACGGTTCCCGACGGTGAGAACCCGAACCGCTGCCTCGTCACCCAGTACCTGATGACCCCCGATCCCGAAGTTCCCGAAGCCGACGAAGCGAAGTGGGAATACTTCTGGGAACTCGCGGTCGGAACAACACGAGCCGAGGACTTCACCACCGCAGAAACCATGCAGCAGAACTTCCACAGCGGCATCCAAAAGCACGTGACCTTCGGCCGCAACGAACCCGGCCTGCACGACTTCCACAACCACTTCCGAGAACTCATGCCGAGCATCGCCGACCTGTCAACGACTGGTGAATACCCGACACCCAGCTAGGCCAAGCCGAAATCATCCAACAACAGAGACGGCTCAAGCAGCTAGAGCACCAGTGCGACAAGCTACTCCAAGCCTTCTACAACAACGCCATCCCCACCAAACAACTCAAAACCGAACAAAACCGGCTCACCACCGAAGAAATCCACGACAAACAATAAACCCCGTAACCATCACCAGCTAAGACAACTGCTCATCGTCCTCGGTTGATTTACGCAAGTAAATGGCTGCGGTTGTTTCCATGACCTTCATATGGACGGACCTCCCTGAGTTGTCTCAGAAAGCTGGGAGGTTTTTATCCGCACTGTCGGTGTTTGCTCTGTAGCGCTCAGAACCAAAACCCCAGGTCACAGGCCTAAACCACCCAGCCGAGACGAGACTGTTGTGTTTGTTGATCTAGAGGAACCTATGAAGCACCAGAGATCTAGTAATCTCTATCTGAATGGTGTTAAAACTGCTAGAACGACTGCTAAAGAAGGACAGTAATAGCTCCAATGACGTTGGTATTTCTCGGTGGAGCAGCAATTTTGTTCTATATCTGCTTCACGCAGATCAGGGGTAAGAAGAAAACTGATGCAATCGGGGATCCGATGGGCATGGTTTCATCTAGTAGAAAATAGATGTCCAATCTTTCATGTAAGTTGATTGCATATATCCGACATGGCTGAACAGTAAGAACAACAACAATGGAAATAATTAGAGCTGCTGGGGTGGGGAGTAATTTCAATGGAACGTAACGGAATGCTGTATATCTTGACCACTCCCAGATGGTTATGGGTTATCGGCTTAGCTACATTCCCGATACAGGCCATTACCGAGTCAGACAGTAAATTATTTAAGCTCCTAGGCTTTGTTCTCGTTAGCTGGGGCACCTTGATCTGGCTCATCAGAACCTACTTACACCTCAAAACAATGCCAGAACCCGAGGAGTGAAAGAGAATGATTAGACAGATATTCGTGATCTAATCAAGTTGGCCTCGGGGAGTAATCGGAGCTCCTATAGAACGGTGTTAGACCATTTCGTGTATGTGCCGAGAACACGTTCTAAACGGTGTGTAGTTGAACCAGAAGTAGAATCCTCATCAGTCTGGCTAGAGGGATGAGAATCCTACTTGTAGATCATGAGTCTCTTTGCCTAAGTTGGTCGGTGCAGATAAATCGAATCAGCTTCTGATAAGGCTAATTATCTGAAGCTGATCGTGCCTTTGCAATTCCGATAATCATTAGGCCGTAGAGGGCTTTTGCTGTTATGTCGGCAAAGGTGTAACCGACTTGTCGCAAAGTTTCGAGAGTTCCAGAGTTCGCATCGAAGACCGGGAACAAGTACGCGATCGGATAGACCATCCACGTACCTAATAAGACGATGGTCGCATTCTTGATAGCTGTGGCAACCGCCGGTGTTTCCCTTAGCGCTGCAGCCTTTAGCTGGCCGTATAGCGTCCATAAGATAAACACGAACGGACCCATAGCTAGGAACCAGAACAACCATTTTGTTCCAGTGTTGTTTGACACTTCGCCGGGGTAACCCAGTCCAATCATCAAGACTGTTGCTGGTAACAAAGATGTCATCAATTTCTTGCGAAGTTCTTTACTCACTCCGAGCACGATCAAAAGTTCGATTACTAACAATGGGACTGTTATCAGCCAGTCTGCATAACGGTAGCCCTCATTCATTTTCATCTCGCCGAAATCTGACCAAATTCGGAAGTAGTGGTAGCCAGCTATACCGACGACGACTGCGGAGACGGCGATGGCTGACCGGTACTGTTCTTTGACTGCTTTGATTTGGGTGAGGAAGTAGACGAATGCGCCGAACATGACCGCAGTACCAAAAGAAAGTACGTTATAAACCAGAGTGAACTGATTTTCGCTAAGTGAATCAATGGGATTCATGAAGAGCTCCTAACACTTCGATGTGCTGAAAAGGCTAATGGCGTTTGGCTGGAAGTCGGCCGAATTTTAAGGCTTTACTTCTGAGAACCTTGAGGCAACTTTCGTAGCTATACGGCTGCGGTGATGTTTCCTGCGCTTTTTTGGATGCACGGAGTCCCTCGTGTTGTCTCATGAAGTCCTATATTTTGTTAGTTCACGTGAGAGTCGAGATTCGTAGCGGCCACATAGGCACGTGCAAAGACGCTCTCATCGTAATTGTCGCTCGGCCCTACCCAGCTATAGTCAGCAATTCGGAAAAATAACGAAGGTTGAGAAACCACTGGCTGGTTGCTGTTCTTAAGCAGCGAAGTACTTATTGCTGTCCTTGGTTCACTTGCGCAAGTGAATTAGATGCCAAGTCTGCGAGTATTTTTTTATGGCCTTGACCATAAACTTGTCTGGCTACCGCAATGGTCTCGACTCATTGTAAACATGCAGCTAATGTGCTTGAACGATGACCAATTTAGCCATTGAAGCATGCGGGTTAGTTCGTGAGTTCGGCTCTAATCGGGCAGTCGATGGCGTTAATCTATCGGTTGCTCGAGGAGAGATCTACGGGTTCTTGGGTCCTAACGGAGCTGGAAAGTCAACAACGGTACGCGTGTTATGCACCTTGCTTGCACCAACTGCCGGTTCAGCGCGTGTGGCAGGCCACGATGTGGTTAAACAGGCAAGCGAGGTGCGTCTTCGTATCGGATTAGCTCTCCAAGAAGCGGCTCTAGATGACAAGCAGAGCGGGCGTGAAATTCTTGAGTTGCAGGCGCGTCTGTATGGGCTTAAAGCATCGATCCGGCGTGAGCGTGTCGATCGCGCAATTGAATTAGCCGATATTGGCGACGCGATTGACGATTGGGTTCGAACTTATAGCGGTGGAATGAAAAGGCGTTTAGATGTCGCAGCGAGCCTGATTCACGATCCAGAAGTTCTGTTTCTTGATGAACCGACGACTGGTTTAGATCCAGTAAGTCGGGTCCGAGTTTGGGAAGAAGTGCGGCGATTAAATGAGTTACATGGTGTGACTGTGTTCTTAACGACCCAATACTTGGAAGAGGCGGATGCGCTGGCGCATCGGGTGGGCATCATTGATCAGGGACGAATTGTTGAGGAAGGAACTCCAGCTGACCTTAAACGGGCCATTGGCGCCGACGTGATTGTGGTGGAACTACAAGACGAACTGGAACTTGCTGCCAATACAGTCAGGGCACTTCCCAGAGTTGATGAAGTAACGATTGGAAATCAGGGACTGACGATCTCTACTTCGAATGGGGCGGCGCTAGTTGCTCAGGTTGCAATTGCCTTGAACGAAATCGGTGTAGCTGCTGAATCGCTTACTGTGCGTACCCCTTCCCTTGACGATGTGTTTCTTCGCGCTACGGGCCACAGACTCCTGAATAGGACTTCGCAATGATTACGAGTGAAAAGCCGATAGCTCAGAGAGTCGGGTTTTTTTCTGATACCTGGACTATCGCTCGTCGCGCAATTCGCAGCTTGTTGAGGGAACCCGAGTTCATTGGTCCGGCCTTAGCCATTCCGATTTTCTTTTTTATCGTCAATATTGGTGCCTTGGAAGCATTTGTCGAACGACAAGCTGGAATCGATTATCGAGCTTTTCAATTGCCTGTTGGGATTGTGTTTGCTGTTACGGGAATCTCTCGTGCCAATATGCTCGTTACCGATATTCAAACTGGGTATCTCGATCGTATGTTGGTCACCCCGATCCGACGCGTGTCCTTGCTTTTGGGACTGATGATTGCGGACATTGTGTTGGCCTTGGCGTTAGCGACGGTCGTATTGTTGCTGGGATTTGCTGTCGGTGTGAACTTTGGTACCGGTGTGGTGGGACTGGCCGTGTTCGTCATTCTCGCAATGGCATGGAGCCTTGCGTTCACGGGGTTTCCTTACACGGTTGCCCTGCGTACAGGGAATCCGGCCGCTGTTAACTCCGCGTTTTTGATTTTCTTCCCGTTCGCGTTTCTCACTCCCAGCATGCTTCCTCGAGAGTTGATGAGTGGATGGCTTAAAAATGTGGCCGCCTGGAATCCTGTTACTTATCTTTTGGAGGGTATGCGATCGGTGCTATCAGAAGGGTGGGATATAGGTGCGCTCGTTAAAGCCTCTGCTGCAATTTTGGGTCTGGCAGTCATAACTTTCACTATGGCTTTTCGTTCTCTTGCTCGACGAGTAGCAACGGGTTAGCGATTTACTGTTGGTTGTCGGCTCGTGTGGCGACTAAAACTTGTCATGCGAATTGTCGAAGTAGTTCTTTGCTTCATATGTTTTGATCAATGCAAATGGATATCTCGCTAGGAGAAGTTTCACACGTTGCTGCTCAACGCTTGTTAGAAGGTCCGCCGTAACTCACTTTGCCTGCTACTGCACGCATCCATAGTGAGCCGATGACACGTGTCGTGAGTACCGACGCAACACTGAACCCTGCGGAATTGTGCTCGGCAATTCCCTCGGCTCGATCGTCGCCATCCGTCGCTGTAACTCGCTGTCGTCGATCGCTACGTCAAGAGTCCGATTAACCGGATCGATAACGATTATGTCGCCATCTTGCACTGCTGCGAGCGGACCGCCGTCAGCTGCCTCTGGACAAATATGTCCGATGAGGATTCCGTGCGAGACACCACTGAACCGGCCATCAGTGATAAGCGCGACGTCCTTACCTAACCCGCGTCCTTGCAACTCGATAGTGAGCATTACCATCTCTGGCATACCCGGGCCGCCCTTAGGGCCCACGTTACGCACCACGACCACGTCGCCAGGCACTATAACTCCAGACTGAATGGCGGTCATGGCATCCGGTTCATTTTCGAACACCTTGGCGATTCCGCGAAACTCGCCTGTCTTTAGAGTCTTGCCACCCAGTTTCAAGACACAACTCTCCGGCGCTAAATTTCCGTGCAGGACCGTGATGTGGTTGTTTGGTTGGGCTGCTGGGGCCGACACCGGTTGCACCAGGTCCTGGTCACGTAAATCAGCCAGCGAGGCCACGTCAGCTAGGTTCTCAGCGAGAGTCTTCCCAGTGACAGTCATAGCGTCGCCATGTAAGAAGCCGTTATCGAGAAGCTCTTTCATCACGACCGGCACTCCACCGAGTTCGTGCAGGGCGACCATCGAGTACTGGCCGTGCGGTTGAAGATTCGCAATGAGCGGCACCCGCTCGCCGATCTCCTGGATGCGATCGATGGTGAGTGCCACCTCTGCATCGCGAGCAATCGCCAGCAAATGCAGGTACATGTTGGTTGAGCCCCCCATAGCGTAGGCGGTGGTGATGGCGTTCTCGAAGCCCTTAATGTTCATGATGTCTCGGGGCCGAATGTCGGCTTGGATCAGGGTGTACAGAGCTTCGGCGGTCGCCTCCACCTGAGCCTTCACGTCGTCATGAATATCGCTTGCGGCGTCGTAGTCTGCTGGATGTGATGCGCCTCGCGGCAACATCATTCCCATTGCCTCAGTGATGGTGCTCATGGTGTTTGCTGTAAACATCGCACCGCAGGTGCCACTTCCGGGCATCACGTTTCGTTCGACCTCTTCGAATTCCTCCTGGCTAATCCGATTGGCTCGCATTGCCGCTCGTGCCTCGGCCCAGTCGAGAATTGTCAGGTTGTTACCTTTGGACGCCCATGGCTCAATGCTTACACACCCGGGTGAGCTAGTCCCTGGGTAGATAACGAGTCCGACGTCGTTGGTGCGAGCTAGGGGCATCATTGCGGCTGCGCCCGTCTTGTCGCAGCCTGAGATGACAACCATAGCTTCGCCGTGATGGGCCCGATGCCCGATCTCGAACGAGTCGGCGATGATGTCTCGTGACACGAGGCTGTAGCTGGCATTGGGTGAACCTTGGGTAAGAGCATCAGAGACCGCCGGTGCGCCAACGACCAACCCCTGTCCTCCACGCGAAGCAATCGACTCCGACAGCAGGTCCGATATGCGTTCGACTCGATTGTTGCAGCGATGGGCGTTTGTGTAGGCCCCCGCCACCGTAACGATCGTGTTTTTCGTCGCGATGGTCTCGGGCTCAAACCCTGCCGCCCGCAACTCTAGACTTGCCCGCTTCCAATGATTCCCTGCCATCTCCCTATAATACTCTCCAAAACTGAGGGCGTCTTACGCGATCAAATAAGACCAGTTCAGCTTCTCTAGAGCAAAGACCAGCACGTCGAGCGGAACCGGAAAGCCGACAAAAGCATGCCTTTGTGCTCGTCAGCTACGCGCTGTCGGCCTATAGCGCTGCAGCATTCACCCTTGGAAACGTGATGGACAATGCCGCGCCAGTTTCGCTCGCTCTCGAAAAGATCAACAAGCTTTGTTATAGGAGGGTCCTAGTGACTACCGGAGATAGAACTAGTAGCGCCATGAGTTTGGTTTATTAGATCTATCTGAACTTCCGTTTCGGCTCATCTCAAAAATCGGTTCTCCAACCACCAGCTGCCAGAATTTGGGAACACTCGGGAAGAATTTCGTGTCCGACACGGGTGATCTGCTCATGGATTTCTTCAACCTCACCAGAAGGGCAGTCCATTTTCGCGACCACTAGAGAGTAACCTGCCGCTGCAAATTTTTCTAAATCCTCCAGTACCTGTTCAGCAGTCCCAGTGCAGATCTTCCTCGGTGTTTGGTGGGCGAGAGGATCATCACTGTCAGTAACTCTCATAGTCGTAGCAGCCATCATGATGAAGGTCGAGGGGTCTCTCCCCGCTGTGTCGAGGTCGCTTTTGACGATGGTCTGGAGATCAGAGTGACGGTTCGGGTCAGCGAAGGGGTCAAGAAACACTGGATAAAAACCATCGCAATAAGCTGCCGCTCGACGCGCCCCAAGTGGAGACATCCCCCCATAGATGATGGGCGGGTGAGGCTTCTGCAAAGGCTTGGGATCCATGGAAACGTTAGCGAACGAGTAGTAGTCACCCTCAAAGGAAACAAAGTCATCTTGCCAACTTCGCTTATAAATCTCAATGCACTCGACAGTTCGTTTCCCGCGCTCAGCAAAAGGAACGCCAAGAGCATCAAACTCTTCTGCCATCCAACCAGCCCCAACTCCGAGCAGTAGACGACCCCCAGACAGTACATCCACTGTCGCAAATTGGCGGGCGTCGCTCAACGGGCTGCGATAAGGCGCAACCAGCACACTAGTGCCGAGCTTAATTCTGGTCGTGGAAGAGGCAACTGCGCCCATGACAACTGCACCATCGAGCATCTCGTGTCGCGGTGAATAGGAGCGGGCACCGGACTTATTGGCGATATGGGCACTCTTTGTTTCAGAAGGCATGCACACATGGTCAGGAAACCAAATGGAATGAAAGCCATTACGTTCAGCAGTCTGTGCAATCGCAACAGGCTCGAGATTCTCTGCGGGGACGCTCCTTGTGTAATTGTTGTCATTGTCTCGGTAACCGACACCATGGGTGTTTGCATATAAGCCAATCTGCATACCACACACTCCTTCTCATAGTGCCGTAATCATGGCAGATCTATCGCTGTTATGTAGTTTGGACCCGATGCAGAAGGAGCTAATTATCACAGTTGTTGTTGATCTACGGTTAGGTTGCTAGAAGGACAACAAGGGTGCTACTTGAGACTAAACAAAGTCGGGCCTATCTAGGAAAGCGCGTTGCATGACTACCTAGGTATTTCAGAGCTTCGAGCTTAGAGGCTTTCGTCTTTATGGTTACTCTTGAGACGAGTCAAGGTCTCAAGTGAAACTTCTGGTGGGAGACATCTACACCTCTGGAGTCGGTCGTAAGATCCAGTCGTTGGATGTAAATGGATAACTGTGAGAACTCCCGTAGGGTTGTGATCGAAATCCCCGAAGAAATCTGAGGAGTAATTACGATGGTCGGGCGGCTTGAAGCCAAAGAATGGGCGAAAGAGCATCTAAAAGGACTGTTTTCAAGTCCATCGGCGCCCTTCACGCAAGATTTTACACTGGACGACGCAGGCGTCATCATAAATGTCGAGCGCGTAATCTCCGCTGGTGCTAGTGGAGTGGGTTTCGGTTTCCTTGAGGCGTGGGGCCTCACCATAGCGCAGCGAAAACATGTTATGGACCTGATCACTAAGGCGACCGGCGATCGTGCGATGTGCATTTTTTATACCGCTGATCACAGCGTGGCTGAAACAATTGCTCTCAGCCGCCATGCAAAGGCAATCGGAGCGGAAGCAATCATCTTATGGGTGCCCTATGAATGGGCGACGTCGCAGGACCTGATGCACGACTACATCGAATACGTCGCTGGGAAAGTTGACATGGCGATCATTGCTTTCAACACCCCCCATTCTGGCATGACAATGACGCACGAAACCATGATGCGTATAGCGAAAATTCCCAATGTCTGTGCCTTCAAGAACGCGATCAAGGATCCGCAGCACACGATCCGGGCAATTGAGATGTTCGGCCACGAGATCGTGCTGTCATACCCGTTTGAGGAGCAACTGCTAGAAATGACTACCGAGCACGGTCAGCAGGTTCTACTGGGATCAACCAGTGTCTATCTTATGCAAAGCCCCGAGAGACAGCCAATTTTGGACTACCTGCGTCTTGCACAACAAGGTGACATGGCGGGGGCCATCGACATCCGTGATGAACTGGCGCCTCTCCGAAAAACGTGGGGCAAAATTTACGCTGGTTTGTGGAACGAGAATAAGGCCGTTCACCCCATGGGCCTGATCAAATATTGGATGGACATATTAGGCATGGCTGGTGGGCCGCTGGGACCACCAATGCAGGAGCTCGATGAAACAGCCAAGGCAGCATTCCGCGAACAGCTAGATGCAGCAGGCTGGGAGCGACTGCTTTTCCCGAGCCGCTTTTAATGGGACCAAAGTATCGAAGAGGAACTAATGACAATGCTAAAAGGTAAGACGGTTATCGTGACGGGCGCAGCTGGGGGCATCGGTCGAGCGATCGCTGAAGAAGCCGGACATGCGGGTGCGCGATTGGCGCTAGTGGATTCTGACGCGACGCGTCTAGAACAGACGGCTATGGAGATCCGAGCCAATGGTGTAGCCGTTCTATCCTTGGTGGTGGACATGACCGACCGCTTATTGTGGCAACAGAGTATTGATGACATCGCCACCGAGTTTGGCAGTATCGATGTGATGGTAAACAACGCCATGTGGGTCAAATACGAGCCGATAGCTGAGGTTCAAGAAGACGTTTATCGGCGTCAGATGGCGATTGGCCTTGACGCGGTCTATTGGGGCGTACAGGCGGTCACTCCGCACATGATCGCACAGGGATCTGGCAGTATCGTCAACATGACGTCGCCTGCATCAGTCCATGGGATTCCCAATGGGTCAGTCTATGCAGCAATCAAGGGAGCGATCTCAGCGCTAACGCGACAGTGCGCTGTCGAACTAGGACAAAAGGGTATTCGTGTAAACGCAGTTGCTCCCGGTCCGATGCCAACGCCCGGCACCATGAGCGTAGTAGACGAGCAAGGGTGGGAAAAACGCCTAGCGACAAGTCCGTTAGGTCGCCTATCCACCCCAGAAGGGGTGGCTAAGGTCGTTGTGTTTCTGGCATCGGATGCGGCAGATTGCGTTAATGGCGATGTACTATTTGCGGATGGAGGTCGCTCGATCTCCAAGATGTGATCCCCCTGGGTTGTTCTCGAGAGGGCCTTATGATGCGCGAAAATGTGGAATTTAATGCACTGGACGGCACGGAGCTTTCTGGATTTTTTTATACACCGGAGACTGGCAGAGGACCATTTCCAGCAATCGTGCTCAGTCATGGTTTCGGCGCAGTTAAAGAAATGGCGCTGGGCCTCTACGTCGATATTTTCTGCGATGCGGGGTTTGCTTGCCTTGCTTATGACCATCGGAACACCGGATCAAGTGGTGGGCCGCTTCGTGGCGAGATAAACCCGTGGGAGCAGATATCTGATATGCGCGATGCGATCACCTATATAGGTAATCGCGAAGAGGTGAACACTGATCAGATTGGTCTGTGGGGGACCAGCTTCGCCGGCGGCCATAGTCTGGTAGTGGCTGCAACCGACCGGAGAGTCAAATGTGTTGTTTCCGTGGTACCGACGATTAGTGGGCACCAAAACACGATCAGGGCCCTAACGACTAATGGCTACGCTGATTTCATTCGGGATGCAAATGAAGAGCGCAGCGCCCGCCAACGCGGTGAAGAACCGCGGATGATTCCAATTTCGTCGGAAGGCGATGAAAGCTATGAATGGAGTAAAGTCGCAGGCGCTGGAACTACCTATGTTAATTCTTGCACCTTGCTGAGCAGATCATTTCGCGATTCCTATGAGCCTGGCAGCTATATCGCTACTGTTTCACCTACCCCATTGCTGATGGTATTGGGGACACATGACACGAAATGCCTAACTGATCTGCAGCTCGAGGCGTACTCGGCGGCGCATGAGCCGAAGCGACTGAAGATGTTCCCTGGCGGTCACTATGATCCCTATACCACAGAACTGGAATCTGTCGCGTCTGCGTCTAGCGACTGGTTCGGAATACATTTGAAATAGTGACAAAAAGCTGTTCAGCTTAAGGTCAAGTGAAGATCCCTTGATCTGGTGTCACCTTTGTGATTGGGGAGTTCATTCAATTGTCGGCGAATGTTTGTGCTGGGGTAGGTATCCCATTTTTTCAAATAGCTAGATAGCCGCCATCTACGGGTAGCTCGATGCCTGTGATATAGGATGCCTCATCACTCGCCAAGAACAGGTTTGCATAGGCCACTTCTTCGACTCGCCCTTCGCGTTGGGCTGGAATGGCAGCGATCCTGATACGGCGCGCCTCTGGGTCAGCGCTCATCATCGCATCCTTCATGGGCGGCATGATGCCGGGATGCACTGAATTCACGCGTATGCCGTCCGCTGCGAATTGCACGGCGGCAGATTTTGTTGCGAGGCGCACTGCACCTTTGGCGGCGTTATAGCCCATATGAACATAAGCCTGTCCCACGAACGCTGAGATCGAAGAAATGTTTACGATTGACCCTCGCCCGGCTTTCTGCATGATCGGGATGACGGCCTGCATGCTCAGGAACACACCCTTAGCGTAGATATTCATCTGCTCATCCCAGGTGTTGGTGTTCAGTTGGTCTGGGTGGCTGCCGCTAATGCCGGCGCTGTTGACCAATATGTCGATCTGGCCGTAGATAGAAATTGTTTCGGAAACAGCGTTCCTCCAATCAACCTCACTTGAGACATCTAACTTTACGAAATGAGCCTGGCCGCCGGTGTCAGTAATTTCTTCAGCCACCGCCGAACCTTGATCAATTGCCAGGTCCGTAACGACTACTTTGGCGCCTTCGCTAGCGAAAAGTTGAGCTGTAGATGCCCCCATGCCAGATGCAGCACCGGTAATAATCGCTACCTTGTCTTTCAATCGCATCTTTTGTCTCCCCTCATCCCTCGTCAAAGCAGGGTAGTAAGACATCTTTCGGTTAACAACGCCCTCGAAACGCCGTTACACCAGAAGCTAACAAGAGTAACCAGTCAACCACTTTGGATAGATACGTCATGTGTCGAATGTTTGACATAGCAATTCTTATAAAAACTTGTCAAACAGAGTGCACCTTAACTACAGGTGTTCCAGAGCCGGCTCGATCGTTGACAGCTAGCGGGACTTGAAGCTACTGTCCACATCGTGACCGGGAACTTTGCAGCGGTGATGGATTTGAGCACCAAAGGCGAGGACGTGTACGTTGGGCCACCGTCGCCAGATCGCGGTTTGCGAACCTATGGTGGGCAACTCCTGGCTCAATCGTTAGGTGCTGCACAGCGGACGGTTTCAGTCGGTCAAGCTGTGCACTCAACCCACTCGTATTTTTTAAAAGCCGGTGATGCAGCTAAGCCCATCGAACTCAAAGTCGAACGGCTTCGAGACGGGCGCTCGTTCAGTCAACGTCAGGTGGTGGCGCGACAAGGAGAGGTCGATGTGTTCAGGAGTCTGATTTCGTTTCACGTTCCCGAGACCGGCCTTGAGTGGGAAGAGTCGATCACTATCGGTGTTGCCGCGCCGACAAGCGAAGAGCCCTACACCGATTACAGTGATGTGATTGAGATGGTTCTACCAGTGGAAGAACAGCCGTGGCTGGGTCGGGACCGCCCTATGGACGTCAGCTATATCAACCCTCCAACGGCACCGGCAGGTCAACCAGTGACTGAACCCCAACTTATGTGGATGCGGGTTCACGGCGAGCTAGGAGGCGATCAAGCTCTTCATGACTCTGGGCTTGCCTACCTTTCTGACCTTGGGATGGAACCGGTAATTGTGTTGCCCCACGGCTACCGTTGGAGAGACAGTCGACTTACGATGGCCAGTCTTGATCACGCCATGTGGTTTCACCGACCGGCCAGAGTTGACGACTGGATCTACTACGATCAACGCGTTGAGTCTACGTCGCACGGTCGAGGCTTGGCGAGCGGCCGGTTCTACGATCTTGACGGACATCTCGTTGCCACTTGTATGCAAGAAGGCCTGATGCGTTGGAACGGCTGACACGCTGTTGATCTATAGCTAGAGACAGGGGCTCAGCGTCGATGCAACACGATTCGACACCCTCAAGAATAACTATAAGGTTCGCCTACCAGCACCTGAGCCTTTGTAAATAATTTCTCTCATCGCATCAGAGGCCCGTTTATGGAAGTCCATGGCATTTGGCTCTAAACCAGTCGAAGGTTGAGGGCAATGCTCAAAATGTTGGTAAGGGTCTTCACCACGTACTAGTGAGGCACTGTCCCACTCGCTAAGTGTTTGTTCTGTATGTGGCGGCATGTAGTGAAAAGAGAGTCCGATCCGCCGGTCGTTTGTTTGGTTTGGTCCCGACCCATGCGCTGTTCGAACATTATGGAATGAAACCTGTCCAGCTTCCAACGCCATTGAAACCGTCTCACGTTGCGAAATGTCAATCTCGAGCTCTTGACCTCTGCTCAGAAGATTGTTTTTCGCGTAGGTCTCTGTGTGGTCCATGATCTCTTTGTGACTGCCAGGAATGACGTTCATACAGCCTGCGTCCTCGCCAGCATTACTGAGTGCTATCCAGACCGACACCACATCTGAATTAGACAAGCCCCAATACTGGAGGTCTTGATGCCAACCAACATAACTAGGGCTTTGAGCTTCTTTTATCCAGAACACTGAGTTCCAACAGAGAATGTTTGGGCCAATCAGATCTTCGACTGCATTTAAGATTGTGTCAGCGCGCATCAGTTCATCAATCCAAGGGAACAAGATATGTCCCCCTGACCGTTCATGCGCAGGTAAAGAACCGCCACGAAGTAGCTCCCAAGCCTCTAGCTGACTTCGACACTCAGCAACTTGTTCTGAGGTAAGGAGGTCAACTGGAGACACCCACCCATCAGCCTCGTATTGCTTGATCTGCTCTTCAGTAAAGACCTTCCCCATGCCCTGAGGTTAATCCATACAAGCACGTGGCATGTAGAAGCTTGCAGCGCTGTCGATTAAGGTGCGGTTCTTAATCTTGAAAGTGAGTGAATATCTTGAACTGCAGCCACCTCCTTGCGAGGTCCGCAGCGCCTGCCCGATAATCGTTGGGTTAGTCGGTGGTGTCTACGTGGTGGTGTTGGGGTATGCCCAGAGATCCTATTTAAGGCCTACGGATCGGAAGGTTGGCGAACCGATTCTGAGTAGTTCAAGGATTGAGTTTCAGCTGCGGCGATTAGATCCCCTAAAGCAATATTCACATCGAAGCCATGGAAACCAGATTGAGGATCAAACCCTTCGCTGATGTGTGCTGCTCGCAGATCTCCTAAACCGGCGCGAATTTCAACAGATAAGTAGCCAAATGTCCCATCATCGATGCATTCGCCAACTATTACGCCCGGATAGGTCACCCAAGGAGTCGTTACCTTAAACGCTTTTCTGACGTCTTCATTAACGGGAAAATACGGCGTCAACTCTGCCTTGCCAGAAGTGAAGCTTCTTGGGTGCACACATAGTGAGGGAGCAGACACGACATCTTTCCAAGAGAGATCCGCCCAAGAGGTA
>Ga0308019_10000019_pt1 | contig 125305 bp, 99 predicted proteins | sample Neamet284_FD_203135 | JGI IMG/M metagenome (GOLD analysis project Ga0308019, IMG submission 203135) | Marine microbial communities from water near the shore, Antarctic Ocean - #284 | ecosystem: Environmental > Aquatic > Marine > Unclassified | place: Southern Ocean | collected 2014-10-01
TTGCGGGAAGTAACCAGTATTGGTATTTTGTAACATGACATTGAACAATTCATCACTAACGTGCGTCTTATTCGAGTCTAGAATCTATACTCTTTAGTAAGTCTCTAATCTCGGCAAGAACATCATTTGAGCCTACTGAAGGTGCTATTGGCTGAGTATTAGAAACTAATAAGTCTCTTTGCTTCAGTACAAGGTCACGGAATTCATCGGAGTTTTTTACCCCGGTTAAAATGAATGGAGCAGCTCCAGCAGTCTCGAACTGCATCCTGACAACTCCCAATGCACTCATAATTGGCCCATAATGTATTGATACATCAGTTAGCTTGTCTAATGGAATATTCTGCTGTTTCTTGAATATCCACCCCACCCGCATGTTAACCGAACGATCTGTCAAAGCCGCGGACATGTGCTCGTACTGTCTCCAATGAACTATCCATCCAAATGGCAACCAGAAAAGCATCACTAGTATACCAATCACAGAGACAAGTAAAGTCAGATTAGCGATCATCCACCAATAAATAATTATCTTTCTATCAAATTCGACTGCCATAAGGTGGCCGCTATCTGCATAACTTTGATTCGATTCCATAGATTTTAGAAATCTGCTCTGCTTATTGAACTTTTCTTTTTGTGTTTTTGAAAATAGGAATAGGGTGCATTTTGTGAGAATTCATTAGATTAAGTTTTAGATATATTTTCATCACTTGGGCAAGTCTTTCATTAAGTTCTATTTCAACAGATGGATTCTCAATTTCATTCATAGCCCATTCTAACTCCTCATATGTAGCACCTATTTGATCTTCATCGGTTCTACCATCATCCCACAATCCGTCAGTAGGTGATGCATTCTGAATCTCAGCAATTACATCTAATGACTCTGCTAAGGAGTAAACCTCTGATTTATACAAATCAGCAATAGGAGAAATATCTACACCTCCGTCTCCATACTTGGTGAAGAATCCTACCCCCAAATCTTCAACCTTATTCCCAGTACCTACCACTATACCATTATTTGAACCAGCTAATGAATACAATGCAGTCATTCGAATTCTAGCTCTAGTATTTGCCATGGCGAGATCAGAGACTTTTTTCTTACTAAGTTCGTTTTTCAAAACATCAAAAGTTTCTGATAAGTTAATGACATGACTTTCGACATTATCCCAATTTGACCTCAACCACATCATATGTTGATTAGAAAGATTATACTCAGAATCATTCTGATGTATCGGCATATTGACTACTAGAGTTCTCAAACCTGTTTTAGCACAAAGTGTAGAAGTCACAGCAGAATCGATACCTCCTGAAACTCCAACTACTAGAGTAGAAATATTATTGCTATTGGCATAATTCAAAATCCAATTGGAGATATCTTCGCTAAGACTCTTCCATTTCGACATTCTAATACCACCTTAATGACATGCGACACCGTATTTCTTCAGTCTCCAATAATTATATGGCCAAGGAGCAAGGAATCCCGCTACGAACATAGGTATAATCACCCACCAGGTAAGTTTGGCACCACCTGTCAAAACTAAATCCACTGCATTCATTGCAGCCTCCATAGAAATCATTGAAATTAGTGACATCCCGACTGCTACCTTGAAAGCCTCTTTCAAAGCCATTTGAGCAGATAATATTGCTGTCTCAAGTGCGATGGAGGTCATAATTCCATTAAACATAGCCAGCGCCATGATCATCATAGGAGTCCAGCCTGAATCAGTAAATACAAATTGGAATGATGCAATAGTGCCAAAATCACCAATGCTGCAACCAACTAAACACCACTTTGTATTGTGTGCTGATTGTTTCCAAACACTACTATCGCGCCAATTAAATTCTTCACCCTTACCATCAACTGTATAGCCTATCGACTGGATACTAGATGCCATTGAATCTCTAGATACATTATCATGTTGAATTATAGCTATTCCTGATTCATGAGAAACTTCCGCTGAATGAACTCCAGTGATTTCTTCAAGAGCATTTCTGACTCTATCAGAGCAACCGGTACAGGTCATTCCACCAACCTCTATTGAAACTGCCTCTGACATCTAATATCTTCCACTAGGCACTACCTTTTGAAGGCGTGGTTATTTGGTAATTCAGTTTCATCTTGATTCGTCACGTTCAAGAAAGCATATCCTGTCGGTATCAACATGACCGTACCTAAGGCAGCTGGTGAACTCGACCCGGTCGCTCTTGAGACCTCTTTAATTGAAATATGGAATAATGAGAAAACATTCGCTGAGTCTATTGAAAATCGTAGAGGTGGCGAGTCACCATTTACCTTCCTCGAAGGACCTCCTACTGCCAATGGAAAACCTGGAATACATCATGTAATATCAAGACTCTACAAAGACATGGTTTGTAGATGGAAAACTATGGAAGGCCATATTGTTGAGAGAAAGGCCGGCTGGGACACTCATGGTCTGCCTGTAGAAATTGAGGTTCAGAAGCAACTTGATTTGATGTCTAATGAAGCTATTGAGGCTTATGGTATGGAAGCATTCAATCAGAAATGTAAAGAAAGTGTTTGGACATATGAACAAGCTTGGAGAGAAATGACTGAAAGAATGGGATTCTGGGTAGATATGGATGACCCGTATGTCACTCTTCATGACAATTACATAGAATCCGCTTGGTGGTCATTAAAACAAATGTTTGACAAAGGACTTCTATTCAGAGGTCACAAAGTTTTACCATACTGTCCACAGACTGGAACAAGTTACTCTAGCCACGAAGTAGCCCAAGGGTACAAAGAAGTTTCAGAACCGGCAGTTTTTGTTAAATTCCAATTAAAAGATAGTAATTCCTCAATATTAGCCTGGACTACTACACCTTGGACTTTGCCAGGTAATGTTGGTCTAGCTGTGGGACCAGAAGTCACCTACTGCCGAGTAAAAATCACTACTGAACCTTCAAATTCTTGGGAAGGTAGGGGGGGAGCTGATGTTGGAGAAGAATTAATATTGGCTAAAGATTTACTTGGAAATGTTCTACGACATAAAATGGAAGTTTTAGAAGAGTTTCCTGGTTCTGAATTATTAGGCAAATCATATGAACCACTATTCCCCGGAGCTATAGATGGAGATAATTCCAATGCATGGACTGTAGTTGGAGCAGACTTTGTCACTACGAGTGATGGCACTGGAGTCGTTCATACTGCTGTAATGTATGGAGAAGATGATTATAACCTTGGAATGAAAGAAGGATTTCCGGCACAGCATACTGTTGGAATAGATGGAAAATTCATAGAAGGAACACATGAGACACTAGATAATAGATATGTCAAAGAATGTGATTCAGATATAATTGATTTGTTGAGTTCTAATGGGCAGTTATACCGAGAACATATTTACACTCACGATTACCCACACTGTTGGAGAACTGATCATCCATTGTTGTACTATGCCATGGATAGTTGGTTCGTAAGAATGACTGCGGTTCGTGAACAAATTCTTGAATTTAATTCACAAGTTGAATGGGCTCCAGAATGGACTGGAGCAAAGAGGATGGGCGAATGGCTATCAAATATCAAAGACTGGGCAATAAGTCGTGAAAGATACTGGGGGACACCGATTCCAGTATGGATATGTCAAGATTGTCAACATGAACATTGTATAGGAAGTATTGATGAAATGATTTCTATGAAAACTAATGATTCACCGACACCTCCCGAATTACATCGACCATATGTAGATGATGTGAAATTAAATTGCAACAATAAAGGATGTTCAGGAGAGATGATTAGAGAACCTTATGTAATGGATTGCTGGTTTGATTCAGGATGCGCATCTTTCGCTCAGTGGCATTATCCATTTGAGAATAAAGAAAAATTCGAAGGAGTATTTCCTGTCGATTATATTTGTGAAGCTGTCGACCAAACAAGAGGGTGGTTCTATTCATTACTTGCCGTATCAACAACTGTTTTCGATAATGTCGCATATAAGAGATGCCTATCACTAGGGCATATATTGGATAAAGATGGGAAGAAAATGAGTAAGTCAAGAGGGAATGTAGTTAATCCATGGGATCATTTCAATAAAGAAGGATCCGATTCAATTCGATGGTATATGATGACCCAGAGTGCCCCTTGGACACCAACTAACTTTGACTCTAATGGAGTTAGAGAATCTTATGCGAAAATGTTCTTGACGCTATGGAATGTTCATCGTTTCTATTCCGATTATGCAGCCTTAGATGGCTTTGATCCTGATGAAAAATCCGGGAAAATAAATGTCAAAGATAGAAGTCCTCTTGACAAATGGATACTGTCCCGTATGGCTACCGTTGCGGAGACTTACCATGAAAATTTCATATCATGGGATTTCCATAAAGCAGGTAGAGAGTTAGAAAATTTCGTAATTAATGATTTATCAAACTGGTATGTTAGAAGATCGAGAAGACGTCTTTGGAATGAAGATGATAGTAATGATAAAAGAGCCTGTCAACATACTTTGCATGAAGTTTTATTGACAGTTTGTCGTCTAATGGCACCAGTAGCGCCTTTCATACCTGACCAAATACACAGAGATTTGACTGGAACATCAGTTCATTTAACTGATTGGCCAGTAGGTTCATCACTGGTCCCTAGTAACTTACCTCCTCAAAACTGGGTCTTGGAACAAGAAATGGCTCTAGTAAGAAAATTAGCAGAGACTGGCAGAAGAGTGCGCGTAAATGCTGGTAGAAGGCAACGGCTACCGTGTAAATCCGGTTGGATTGTAGGAGGACCAGATATTTCGGAGTTCCATGAGATTTTAGCAGAGGAATTAAACGTTGAATTGTTAACTACTGAAGATGATTTAGATCGTTTTCAAAAGATCCAAATCGCTCCAAATCGTAAAGCATTAGGCAAGAAATGTAGACAAGATTTACCGGCAGTATTGGACTTATTGGCAGATGCAGACCCAGATAACATCCTACTTGAAATAGAAGCAGAGATTTGTATCATAGAAGGTTATGACATCACTATGGAAGATATAGAAATCAAGAGAGTTGAGAAAGATGGGTATGCTGCGGCAACTATATCTATCGACGAAATTGGAGATGTATCTCTAGTATTAGATATGAAACTTAATGACGAATTATTATCGAAAGGATTGGCAAGAGACATAATTAGGCATGTTCAGGCTAAAAGAAAAGAAATTAATTTTGATATTGAATCATCAATAAAACTTGAAGTTTGGGTGGATGGACAAGATTTATTTGCAGAGGATTGGAATCATATTCAGACAGAAACGAGAGCAGGGGATGCAACACTTAACGAAGAAAATATATCAAATAATTTCGATTCATTCGAGGTTGATGGAGTTACCGTGAAATATATTGTAAGTCAAATAGATTAAGCACTATTTCATGGTATTTCTATACTTAGAATACAATACTCATTCCGTAATCAATAGGAAGAAGCATTTCAACTGCAAATAATGGGTCTGGATCAGTTGAATCATGATATGCAATGAAAGACCCACCATCAGGGAGTATACCCATACTAGCAAAATCAAATCGAATATCTGCTCCTGCACCTGATGTAGAATCTAAATCACCTTGACCAATGTAAGTTAATTGATCAGGATTTAGTGATTCAGAGAAGTCACGAACATGGAATGCAACGTCAACGTCAGGGCCCAAAGAACTTTGATACCTAATACTCAAAACAAAGAGGTCGTGGACTCCACTAGAATGGAACTCCCATTCTTCAATTGCACTCGCATCATTTGATAAATCATAGGTGAAATTTTGCCAACTTTCACCACCGTCTAAAGACATAAAATGGGTGACCATATTTGATTCGGAAACCACACAATGTAGCGCGCTGGATGAATCAAATGCACAATACTCTGAGGGAAGAGATGAACCATTTTGATTTGTAGCTGACCACCAATTAAGTGATGTATCTAAATATGCGTCAGTACCATCAATGAAGTAGTTTGGAAAATACAGGCCACCTGATGGAACTGGGAAAGATCTCATTTCCTTGTGAGGCTTAGTAAAGTCCCATTCAACTCCTAAATCTTCAGAAATTAGATTGACTTCTATACTATCTAGAGTTCCATCCCTATCAGGAAAAGGAAAATAGTCATAGTTTAAACCATCAGTAGAGATTTGTCCACCAACATTCTGTACTTGATGCCAAAAGTTAGAGATTACTAGGCTAGCATAGTCTCCATTTCCGTAGATACCACCGTTAATAGGACCTATTACTTCAACTTGCCATGAACGATCATAAAATGGTTCAGGTGTTCGATTGAAACACCAACTCCATTCCTCATCTTCAGCATCATAGAGGAATGCATAGAATTGGTCTGCTCCGCTAGCACTAGGATAAGGAAACCACCCCATAGATATTAAATCGCCATTTGTTGCCTGAACTATACTTCCCTCGCCAAGTCCCTCTTGCCCTGGAAGAGTAGGCTTAGGTTCCAAACAGCCGAGTTGAGAGAAAATAGTTGGCTGGTACTCTTTCCAAGTATGTCCTCTGTCTTCTGACCAAGTAGGATACTCTCCTCCGAAATTAACAATCCATCCTTCTTTAGTTCCTGCGAGATAATGTTCACAACAATTCCCTCCTTCTTCATTACCGAATACAGCCCAAAAAGCTTCACCTTCTACATACCCATTATCAGTAATTGTTCTAGTAGTAAATTCTCGAGGATCTTCATGAGTTAATGGATCATCTGCATAAATTAAGTCTTTGTCCCAATCGGGAGGCCCATCTGTTGCTGATTCGACTGCTTCCAAACATCCCGCCATCGAGGTACTAAAAACTATCAAAACTACACATGTAGTTTCAATCACGGATGGGATAGACACATTATTTCGCAAGTGATATGACTTATCGGTCCTTCGCTGTAGATTCCAAGATTTGGAAATGAAAAATAATTTATTTTAATCTCCAAACTGGGCCACTGGAAGAATCTTCAACAATTACTCCCATCTCATTTAATTCATTTCTGATTTCATCTGCTCGATTCCAATTCTTATCATCGCGCGCAATTTTTCTCTGATTTAATAGGTCAATTACTAGCTCTGAAATAGCAGATTTAGTTGCAATCTTCTGATTAACGTCATTGAGAATAAATTCATCATCAGGCAATAGGCCTAAAATTAGCCCAGCAAAATCTGATAACCATGAAACAGAGGCAGAAATTTCATCTGTCTGATTAGAATCAATTTTTTCTCTCAAGTATTTGACTACAGATTGAACTTCTACGACTGCAACTCTGGTATTGAAATCATCATTCATACCATTAGAAAAATTAGTACTAGCAGATTTCAAGAAATCAGAATTTTCCCATGACTCTTTTCCACACAAAGAAAGACCTTCTCCGTAAGCCGATATTAGTCTGTGATAATGATCGGATGAATCTTCAAGCATTACATCGTTAAATTCAACTGGTTGTCTGTAGGGAGCATTGATTAAACAATATCTTAATTCTAAAGGATGAACCTTAGAAATGGCATCTCTAATCGTCCAAAAATTACCTAATGATTTACTCATTTTTTCACCATCAACATTAATCATTCCATTATGTATCCAGTATTGCACTACTGGGTCATGATTTAAGCAACATTCAGACTGAAAAATTTCTGCTTCATGATGAGGGAACATTAAATCAGAACCACCACCATGTATGTCGAATTTTTCACCAAGATGTTGCAAAGACATTACTGAACATTCAATATGCCAACCAGGGCGTCCGTCTCCCCAAGGACTTGACCAATATGGTTCACCTGGTTTTGCTAATTTCCATAAGGCAAAGTCTCTATGATTTTTCTTTCCAGAACCTGTCTCTGAAACTCTACCTCCAGCACCCTCTCTAACCATGTCTAATGTTTGTCCTGTTAATTGACCATATTTTTCAGGTGCTGTATCAATTTCGAAATATACTCCGTCGGGAGATAAGTAAGCATTTCCATTCTCGATTAATTGATTAATCATATCTATAATTTCAGGTATTGTATCAGTAACTCTTGGATAAGAATCAGCAGGAATTACATTTAGTAAATCCATAACCTCAAAATAATCTGCGATATTTCTATTTGCAACATCAATAAAATCGATATTTTCCTCGTTAGCAATACTTATGATTTTATCATCAATATCTGTGAAATTAGTAATGTGATTAACTATGAAACCACTTTTCCGTAGCCATCTTACAATAATGTCGAAAGCAATTGCTTGACGCGCATGTCCTATGTGACTAGGCGAGTAAGGAGTTATCCCACATACGTAAATTCCAACCTCTCCAGGAACCAATGTTTCGAAGATTCTTTTACTACGTGAACGGGTATCGTAGAGTCGAAGTACCATACCTATCAAATCATGGTAAAAACTTACAGTAATTAACCTCTCGCTGATTTAATGAAGGCACTATACAAACTAACATGATTTATACGTTCAGGGTGCCATTGAACACCAAGACAAAATTTGAGGTGTTTAATCTCAACTGCTTCAATCAAATTATCATGACTAGAATATGCTGAAATAGATAAATCTCCTGCATCATATACACCTTGATGATGAGTTGAGTTGGCATTAACATGATCACCCATAATCTCACCTAATCTACTCCCTTCAATGATTTCCACTCCATGTTCCGTTACTTCACCATTCCATCCACCATGATTTTCATAGCCTTCTGTTTCAGGTAAATGTTGGTATAATTTACCGCCATTCATAACACAGAGTAATTGGAAACCACGACAGATGCATAAGAGTGGGATATCTTTCGCTATAGCAGATTTTATTAATTCAATCTCTGAGGCATCTTGTTCAGGATATATTTCATTAGTGTAAGCACCATTTTTTTCTCCATAGAGTTCTGGATTTATATCTGGGCCACCTGATATTAGCAACCCATCGATCCTATCGATTACATCGGAGCTACATCCTGGTGGAATAAGTAGTGGAACCCCTCCACATTTCATCACCATTTTATGATAAGTAGTAGGTAACACTACAGCATCAATATCCCAGTTAGCCCATTTGGTAGGACGGGCAGGACAGGTGATACCAATAACTGGACTTCTTGTATTCAACATACTACTACCGTAGAAGGGATGGCTAATAATTGGTTTGATTATTATTCAATAGATGCTTGAATTAGAGCTTCGAAAATGGAGTTTTGTCCTAGCATCTCAGGATGCCATTGAGTAGATATAAGGAAACGACAGTCGTCTAATTCAACTGCCTCGATTAAACCATCTGAAGTTCTACCAACAACCCTCAAATCCCCTGCATCACTTACACCTTGGTGATGCCCCGAATTACCAATCACCTCATCACCTAATAATTCAGAAATTAATGAATTAGGTTCAATTTTAACAGTATGTTGAGACCATTTTCCTCCTGTCTCACCATGTTTCTCATAACCATCAGTTGAAGGTAAATCTTGGAATAGTTTCCCTCCACGTATGACGCAAAGTAATTGATGTCCTCGACAAATACAAAGTAGAGGAATATCTCTTTCTATAGCACCTTCAATCAAAGAAATCTCCCATTTATCTTGACTGTCACTGAAATCAATAGTTTTTTCATGAGCATCCTGATTATACAAGTTAGGATTAATATCTCTACCTCCCGAAATTATTAATCCATCTAAGCAATCTAATAATTCATCACTATCTTCACATTCAGATAGTAGAAGAGGAATCCCTCCTGCAGCTTTAACGGCTTTAGGATAAGTTTCAGGTAACATTACCACTAATTGATTAGAAGTCTCATAATCTCGCGAATTAACAGAAGTAGTTATCCCGATTAAAGGCCTCATTTCATTCACTACCGAGTAGTTCACGTAATTTTCGTGCGTGCCTGAATGAAAGAATTCCTCCAACCATAAATACTGCACCAATTATGATTAAGATTACATGAGATGCTAAAGTCAAATTACTAGCATCATCTAGAGAGAAAATCCTAAGACCTCCTAAAACTGAAATCAGAGCAAATACCATGCATGCATGCATATAGTGATGCTTATTTTCTTGATTTTTTGTCGATACAAATCCAAGTACCAATAGGGGAGTGCCGAAAAATGAAGGAATTAATGCAGTTATACTACCAGTATCGCTTATTGCATAAGAGGCAATTCCCCATAAGATAAGGATGCCACCACAAATAATTGCAAAGTTTGGTATTGATTGGCCTAGAAATTTGAAATCATCACTCATAACCTCGCGAAAGAGATTGAGTTTAAGATAATACTGACTACTCAGGTGTTACACTTGCTGAAGCATGGATTTCTTCGTCTCGAGCAACAATTTGTTCCCAAAGTAACTCGGCTACATCTTTTACATCCATTTCAGAGCCTACTGAATCGAGGCCATCTTTAACCATAACCGAACAAAAAGGGCAGCCTATTGCGACTGTGTCACAACCTGTTGCTGCAATCTCTTCAGCACGTATCTTATTCACTCTCTTATCGGAATCTTCCTCCATCCACATTTGAGCACCACCGGCGCCACAACAGAAAGAATCTTTACCATGTCTTTCAACTTCAACATCAATACCTCCTAGTACTGATCTAGGCTCATCAATTACATCACCTATACGTCCAAGATAACAAGGGTCATGATAAGTGATACTTGTTCCCTCTTTATCAAATGCAGGAAGTTTGCCTTCTTCTTGTAATTTTGCCATTATCTCAGTATGATGGAATACCTCTAGTTCATCAGCACCATAATCCGCATATTCCTTACCTAATGTATGGAAGCAGTGAGGACAGGAGGCTACGATTCTCTTGACACCTAGTTCTTGGAATGTTGTAATATTAGTCTCAGCTAACATTTGGAATAAATATTCGTTACCTGCACGTCTTGCAGGGTCGCCAGAACATCCTTCTTGCATCCCAAGAATTCCAACGTCTAACCCTGCTTCTTTCATTAAAGATATAGTTGCTCTGGCAACCTTTTGATTTCTTTCATCGAAACTAGCTGCACAACCTACAAAGTAAATATATTCAGCGGGTTGACCTACTTTTACATCTAAATCGGAAGCCCAATCAGCTCTCTCATGAGGGCCAAAACCATATGGGTTAGATGCAGATTCTAGATTACCCATAGCAACGTTTAGTTCTTCAGGATAGTCCATTGTTTCCATCATTGCATTTCTTCTTAGTTCCGTTAGTTTAGGCACATGTTCAATGTAAAGTGGGCAAATATCAACACATGCATTACAAGTAGTACAAGCCCAAACCGCTTCACTTGTTATTCTTGCCAGCATAGTTTCTTCAGGATTCTCGCCTCTCAAGAGAATTGGAGCATATTCATTAGCATAGTCCCTCACATCATGAATTACTTGCATAGGATTCAATCCTTTCCCTGACTCATAAGCAGGACAAACATCTTGACACCGTGCACAAGATGTGCATGACCACCCATCAATTATTTGTCTCCAAGTATATTGATCAAAAGTACTAACTCCAAAAGAATCTATGTCAAGATCTTCCAACGGTATGGCTTTACCATCATCACCGATTGCTAATGGACGCATTTTACCAAGTGCCTGTGTATCGTGAAAGAATACGTTTGGTATTGCCATTACTAGATGCATATGCTTAGATAATGGAATTAATATTAAGAAACAGCATATTGAAACCATATGTGCCCAATAAGATGCAATTATGAAATTCGTCGATAAACCAAGTCCTGAAACCCAAAAACCAAATGGTTCCCATAAACTATCTGGACTTTCAGGTGATTCAATAATGAAGGAAGTAGAAGTTATTGTCAAAATTAGTATTAGAATAAAGTTCCCTTCTAGCTGTGATTTACCCTTAAGTTTCTCAGGAGTAAAAAATACTCTTCGAGTCAAAGCGGCTAGAGCACCCAATAAAGCAGTGGTATAACCCAATTCTACAATACCATTCCAGGGGTTGTTAAGAAATGAAGGAAGTAAATGTTCTGAAAAGTAATTTGCACTAGCAAGATCAAGCATATCGCTTCCAAGCATAAGAAAACCCCAGAACATCAATACATGCATTGTTCCTGCTACCTTATCTCTGAGTACTTTCTTCTGACCTAACCATCCTACAAGCATTTCTTTAATTCTTAGTCCCCATGAATCAAAACGATTATCTGGAGCGCCGAGCATTACTAGTCTAGTAGCTTTAATAACTTGGTATAAGAAGAAAGATATGGATAATCCACCCATTATAAGAAGGATTATCCATCCATCTAAAGGGCCATATTGTATCTCTAAAGGGTGCTTCATATTCTATTACTCCTCACCTAACCAATACCGGAATATGCCTCGGAAGAGAAACTGCACTTTCAATTAACCGATGGATATGATATACCCAATACTAATTTCCTAGACCCTTTACCGATAGTCATGTCAACTGCCTTCGCCCCCGGCAAGTGTATATTATTTGGAGAACATGCAGTAGTCTATGGACACCCGGCGGTTGCAGTAGCAATTGATGCTGGAGTTGAAGTAAAACTAGAGTTTTCAGACCAATGGGAAATCCGGAATTCCGACTATAATAATAAATATGTAGAGTTTCAAGAATCAAAAAATCCTCATATACAACACATCATTAGTGAAATTTTTAATTATAATGGGCCGCCTCTTAGAATAAATATTCAATCAAATTTATTTTCAGCAGCAGGGCTTGGTTCTAGTGCAGCGCTTTCAAATGCTATGGGAGCTGCTCTTCACCACTTAACTAAACCTGAAGAAGAAATAAACCTAATCAAATTAGCAAAAATTGGCCACTCAGCAGAAGCAAGTGCACAATCCGGAAGAGCTAGCCCCACGGATTCGGCAACTAGTTCATTAGGAGGCTGTGTCGTTGTTTCTGGTAACAAAATAGAATCATTAAAACATGTTTTTGACACTAAATTATTAACTCCAGAGGGAGAAAGAAATTGGTCAATACACAGTGTCGATTTGCACAACAACATCAATGATGCTTGGTTAGTGCTCGGGTTCACGGGAGAAGCAGCACCTACTGGAGAAATGGTTTCAGGTGTAGCTAATAGACTAAAAGAAAATCCAAAACTTCATGATGAGATGCGAGATATTGAGAATATTACCAAAGCGGGTTTAATGGCATTAGAATTAGGGAATTTAGAGGCGGTAGGTATAGCAATGAACAGTTGTCATGAAAAATTAAAGATTCTTGGAGTGAGCAATGAATCATTAGATAATATGGTCTCAGCGACTAGAGAACATTCATTTGGCTCTAAATTAACTGGAGCTGGGGGCGGAGGATGTATGGTTGCATTAACTAAAAATCCTGAGAGAGTTGCTCAAGAAATCGAACTCTGTGGTGGAAAACCATTAATTTCTAGATTTGGTTCGAAAGGTGCTCAAATAAAGAAAGAATGAGTGAATAGACATCATAAAATCATATGACCGTTGGATTTCATGACAACTATTCTTTATAAGGGGAATATAAGTGCGAGCGATATGCTTAGTGACGAAGAACGCCTAACTGTAGTGAATGTAGTTGCATCAACCCGAGTAGCGGAAGAACTAGATCTTCCGGATATCGCAATTCAATTGAATTGTGAGTATGAGCCTGAACAGTTCCCTGGGGTTGTTTACAGAGTCGTAGATCCAAAACTTGCAATACTAATGTTCCGTTCAGGGAGAGCTGTTTGCACTGGTGGAAAAAATGAGCAAAATATTCATACAGGAATCGAAAGAATGACTGCTGACTTACGAAATGCAGGAATCGAAACTTGGGATTTGAAAGATGTAGAAATAGAAGTTCAAAATATGGTTGCTACATATTCCCTATTCTATCCAGAAGATTACAATGGGACTGCTAGAATGGATGATAACAATACACGTGTTATTGATCTAGAAGATGGTGGCATGAGAGCAGCTACTGATGAAGAAGTTAAAGAAAATGATGAAAGAATTCGTGGAATACGTGAAGGAGAACCTTTAGCAGCTCTTCCTCGAAAACTTAATCTAAATAATTTGACTTTTCACTTGCCTTTCGATAAGGTAGAATATGAACCAGAGCAATTCCCAGGACTTATCTATAGATTAGACTATCCAAAAGTTGTATGTTTGATTTTTGGTAGTGGAAAGATGGTTATAACTGGCGCAAGGCATAAGGATGAAATCCTTGAGGCAGTACAGTTTATTCAAGATGAATTAGCAGACTTACTCTGAAATTTTATCTGAGAGACGTCAATCGCGAGATTGATGTGTGAGTAACCATGCGAGAGCGCTATGCGCTCTCGAACTGAGACAGTTTATCTTCTGACATTTTTATTGTTAGTATCAACATTTGCAGGTATTTATACACCCGAAAATCACGTAGATGAACTAGATGAAAATCAAATAAGTATCAACTCAATATCAAGAAATACAAATTTAATAGATGTTCCATCATGGAAAATTGCTGACAAATGGAACTATAATGGTTATCTCGACATGGCAGATTTCATTATAGCATCAGGAGTCAATACTAACTTACAGGAACTTACTGGAACCTTAGAAAGTACAGTAACTGACATCTACTTGACCACGGTAGACAATACCACATCTCTTGTCTATAAAGTAGAATCAGAGGGATATTATGAAGCAAATAACATCAACTTAGATGGGAATTCAGGCGATTTAGAAGTAAATATGGATACAATATCAGTAATACGTGCATCGGACCTTGCAACTGTATCTCAAGAAGCAAATATTGAAATCGTTTTCTGTGGGGATATCTTATGGTGGTGTATAGATGTTGACATTGGTACACTAGAAGTCAACCAAGCATATTCTCCACCACTTGAAGGCTATGATTTTCCGCTATCAGTAGGTGAATCATGGAGTCAAGATTACACAACTACTACTACCTATGATGGTCAAAGCGATTATGTAGATATTCCTGATGACACAATATCACAAAGTAGTTCAATTTATGAGATTGTTAGCCAAGGATATTCAGGAGTAAATTATGGCAGTTGTGCTACATCATACAATATATCAAGCACAAACGGAGATGGAGATGATACGGGATACAAATGGTTTTGTCCTGGAATTGAAGGAGATATAAAGATGGAAACAATAGAAAGTTTAGGTTTCACAGCTGTCCATTCACTATCATCTTACCAATCACCTACACAACAGAAAATAATTACTGTAGATGTTGAATTCCCACTTTCACCAATTAATATTGAGGCATCGGCTTGGATTAATGTGACAAATAATGGAAATCCAGTTGGTAATCAAATAGTACAATTCAGATATGAGATTGAAGAGAATGTACAAAATGTGACTACTTCTTCTAATGGAAGTGCACATATTATATTTAATACAGGAGATTCCGCAGATTATTCGAATTCGGAAGGACTTTGCAATAATTGTGAGGATTTAGGAAGTCATGGAATTCTAGCGTGGATAGGCGTCATGTCTAATCGGGTAGTAGGCGCAACTACTGTGACAATAGACCCCGATGTCTATGAAATTGATTTATATACAAATCAAGACGGTGTTTCTGTGGAAAGAACAAGATTGAATACAACAATAACCTTAGACAATAATGTTGGATTCACAGCCATTAGAGATGATTTGATAACATTTAGTATTCCAGTAATAAATAGAGGATTGAGATCTTCAACTCCTTCTACACTAGAGATAACTGAACCTGATGGAACAGTTACATATGCAAATATTCCATCGTTATCTAGTCTTGAAGAAGCGAGAGTCGAGGTATCTTGGATAGTCCCCTCCAATCAACCATTTGGAAATATTGATATGCAATTTAATATTGATATAGAAGACGGCGACCTTACTAATAATCAGGGTGAATTTAATCTATTCATAGGATCCATACCAATTGCTTTATTGATGATAGTTGAAGAATCATTGACCCTCAATGAAGTATCTTTCAATGGACTCAGCTCTTATGATTCGGATGGAGGTAGTTTCTATTGCACATTTTCTCTAGAAAGTTTATCAGGAGAAATTGTAACATCCGAAGAAAGTGATTGTATTTTCGAATATACTTGGGATGATGATGGAATTTTTACAGTAAACATGATAGTAACTGATGAAGAGAACGACTTTAATTCAGTAAGCAGTGATATTACAATAATCAATAGACCACCAGAAATAACTATTTCTGTAGACTCAGATTTCAGCCCCGTCCTTAACCCTATAACATTCGAAATAACTGATAGAATAGACTTGGATACTCAAAATCCCGATGCTCCTATTGATATCATTTGGAAGGCACCTTGCGAGCAAGGAGCTTTGGGGGTTAAATGCACCGTTACACCAACTGAAGAAGGCCCATATACCATAGAAGTTGATGCAGTTGATGATGATGGTGAACAAATTACTGAATCATACACCATAGATGTAACTAATATCGCACCATATAATCCCGAATGGGAAGTTATATTTGATGGAAATAGAATTATTCCAAATTCATTTGGACTTTACACTGTAGATGAAGGAGATCAACTGACAATTAGAGGTTGGGCTGAAGATTCGAATAATGATTTGAGCACATTACAACATGTTTGGGTACCTGATGCTGAAAATGAACCAGACATTAAGGATACACAAGAAGGACTGGTTAGCTCAATAGTATACACATACAATATAGAGGGGCAACATATTGCTACATTCCAAGTATTTGATGATAATGACGAAAGTACGGATCTAATGACTGTTCCATTTAGGGTGAATAACATACCCCCAACTATCCGTCCATTTTCTCAACCTCTACCTGTTGCAGAAGATCAAAATATTGAATTATCAATAATAGTTGATGACACATTATATGATGTACAAAGTCTGGTTCCATGTTATGATCTTGATCCCTATACGAATTCAGATAATTATGGAACAATAGATGATGATTGTGATGTTGCATCTTATCATTTAGTACACTCATGGCCTGATTCAAATACAGCGCCAGATAAAATCATATTCCATGTAACCGATAATGATGGGGAAATAGCATCTATAGAGATACCTTTAGACATTAGAAATATGAAGCCAAATGTTGGCATTTCTACGAGTGAATATCAACCAATGGCTGGAGATTCAATTATCCTTTCTGGGAATGGTACTAGTGACTCAAATTTTGATATGCAGAATATGAAATATTATTGGGATATGGATATATCAAGAGATAGTGATGGTGATGGAGACAAAACTAACGATAGAGATATTTCTGGAAACACCGTATCTTGGACATATAATAGTGCAGGTAATAAAGTAGTCCAATTAACAGTTGATGATGGTGAATCAACAGATTCAATCAGAATAACAATACAGGTTCAAGAAATACCTTTTTCACTTTCTGCATTTATTTTCAGTCCAGTGGCTATAATCATAATTCTATTAATGGTTATTTTAATTGGCGGAATAGCAATAGTGCTAAAGAAGAAGGAAGTAATAGTAGAATTTTCTCAAACAGGAAATAATCCATCAATGGATGATGCATTTGATGACCCTGATTATGACCCGTTCAGTAAGCAAAAGCAAAAGCAAAAAATTAGTAAAAAAAGAATCAAGAAAGACAAGGGAAATAAAGTTGTCAAAACTAATGATATAGATGGCGATTTACTAATGGATTTCAAAGAGGAGAATAATGAAACAAATGACTTACAAGAGCCTACTATTTTGGAAGATAAAAATCCATCACTAAATGAGGTCATGAGCGCATCAGAGATAGAAGAACTAATTGGGGAAGAGGAATAGGACAACATATGGTTAATCTATTCAAGCTTCTAGGTTTACCTGATCCAAATAAAACAATTTCTAAAACGATTAACAAAAACCTTGGATCCGCAAATCCGGGCCCGAGGTCAAATTCGAGAGCGGATTTTCATGATCTAGGAGATGTGTTATGGTCAGAAAGAACTGAGATGTTGACACCTTTAGCTAAAAGAAATGTAATTTACTTGAAACCTGATGATTATCATCGAATACAATTAGATGGGATCGAAAACGAATTATCGAGAGGGAATATGTTACTAGTAGATATTAGCTCATTATCACATATGCCAGCACAAAGGGATGTATGTAAAAGAAAGGTAGAACACTTAGGGGAAAGAATTGGTATCCCTGTATTTTCATTGAATGAAAATGATTCATTACTGATGATACCAGGCTTAGGAATGAGAGTTGATACCAAAAGCCATAAATTAGGTATGAAAATATTAGAGCAATTACCTAGCCAAATTGAGTCTCAATAAAATACCTCAAAATCCCAATCATTTTTATTGGAACTAGGGCCTAATTTATTATAATCTATTTGCATTAATTTCTGAGGAATATTTGAGGAATCGATTCCAGATGATGTAACAATCGATTCTACACGAAGTATAACTAAAGATGCAGATGAACCCTCGGGGAGAGGGTGTATCTCAATCATTTTACAGCGCATTGCGGCGATAGATGAAGAAAGAAGTGGAAGACCATCATTAGAAATCATTTGACCATTGATTAAATCCCATTCTGATTCATTGATTGGTAATTTCGAAGAGGTTTCCTGTACATTCCTCGCTGAATCAAGATCGGCTGGAAGTATGAATACCATACATGATGAACCAATTCCTGAATTACGAAGATTTACCAAAGTATCTCTTTCTTTACCATCCCTACTTTTTGAAAGACTAATTGTAAGTAATGGAGGGGTATTTGAAACAACACCGATGGATGACATCGGGGCTAAATTTTGCACACCATCTGAACTTACGGTCCCAACTAGAGAAATAGGCCGAGGCATCATCAAAGATGCGAGCCAATTCCTTCTCTCATCATGGGATAAATCTTCTAACTTAGACACGAGATGCTCTCCATCTAAAGATACTTCACTACTTGGTTCCGATTCATAATCTCCATCTTCTAACCAAGTATCAAGTTCACCTGATTCAACTTCAGAAGCAGAAAATGAAGTGAATTGACGATAATTTTCCCAATCTGAGATATCTTTTGGATCTTCTCCTCTTAACTTTTTACGATTAATAGAGGCGTCAGCATATGTCACACATCGTCGAAGAAATCGAGATACTACTTCTCTTCTTTGAGATATGTCCACTTTAATCACTCAATACCCAATTCTTTGACTAGTCGATCAACATGTCCACTAGCTCTAACATTATATCCTACTGAAATTAATTTACCATCGTTACCAATAACAAATGTTGAACGAGATACGCCAAGATAGGTTTTACCATAATTCATTTTTTCACGCCATACACCATAAATTTGATGTAAAACAATATCTGGATCCACTATTAATTCAAAAGGAAGTTCATATTTATCTATAAAATTCTGATGAGATTTCGAAGAATCTTTAGAAACTCCAATCACCCTAAAACCAGCAGATTGGAGACGAGAAAAATTGTCTCTAAAATCACAAGCCTGAACAGTACAACCAGGAGTACTATCTTTAGGATAGAAATAAAGAATTATCTTTTCTCCCGAAGATAACGCTTCAGAGAGTTTAATTTTATCTCCATTAGTTAATTCTGCTTCGAAATCAGGTGCCATTTGTCCAACTTCTAATGAAACAACTTCGGAGGTCATGTTTATCGCAACAGAGAGGGGCTGATGAATGCTCGCACTAAGAGCATTCAATAGCAAAGATACTTTGCTAGATGTATGAATAGTGGTGGCATCATTTGCTTTGCTTTAGGAATTTTAGGTTTCATAATGTTTCTAATTTCAATTTCATTAGTGGGTTATATCGATGATAGAGTTCAGCAGGAATGTGATACTGAAGCCGGTACAATCGGACAAATAATTGGTGCTGATGAAGGACAATGTCAAGATGCCAGAGATTCAAGAAATTTAGTAGAAAGTTTTCAGTTACCTCTTCTTGGAATTGGAGCTTTTCTCGGCCTTGTTGGTGGAATGTTAATTGTTAGAGATTACTAACGTACTTCATCTCTAATTCTTTTCTTCGTTGATGCCCAACTACAGATTAGACATTGGCTCAAATCATGATTTCTTGCGGGACAGTGCTCACGACCAAAAAAGATTATTTGTAAATGCCTTCTGATCCAAGTTTTTTTAGGAAAAACCTTCTTTAAATCTCTCTCAGTATTCACCACATTCTTTCCGTTTGATAGTCCCCAACGAGATGCTAAACGATGTATATGAGTATCAACAGCAAATGCGGGTATTCCAAAGGCTTGTGACATCACAACACTTGCTGTTTTATGGCCTACACCAGCTAAAGATTCTAGGAAAACCCAATCTGGTATCACCTCGCCTCCACCATCCAAAATCTGATTGGCCATTTTCTGAAGATTTTTTGCCTTAGTAGGTGCCAAACCTATTTCTCTGATGATTTGATGAATTTCACTTACTTCAAGTTCTGACATTTTTTGAGGGTTATCAGCTCTAGAAAAAAGATTAGGAGTTACTTCATTGACCTTTTTATCAGTTGTCTGAGCTGAGAGCATGACAGCCACAAGCAGAGTATAAGGGTCTTTATGGTCCAAAGGAATCGGTTGAGTAGGATATAATTCGTCTAATATTTCACCAATAATATCTGCCTTAGAAGCACGATTCATTACTCCATCTCCACATCGATTCTAAAACCATAAATAAATGCCGAGGAAATCACCATGAATGGGACGCCATAACAGGGTCCATACATAAAATCAGAACTAGAAGGTGAACTAGTAACACCATCAAAAAGAATGTAAGCAATGAGGCCAAATATCATGGCTGGAATTACAGAAACTAAAGCAAATATTAGGCCACGGGTGATACTCATACACCTGTGGAAGAGAATCACAATGATGAATATTATCAAGGATTGAATAAAGATTCTATTTCGGAACTTGTCCTAGAATTTAGAATATCTGATCTTTCAAGCCATCCCTTACGAGCAATTTGTACTCCGTACCAAACATCTTCCAAACCATTAGTATCATGAGCGTCAGGATTAATACAAATTGGTACATTTTGCTCTTTAGCAAACTTGCATAAACGCCAATCAAGATCAAGACGATATGGGGAAGCATTAATTTCAATTGCTTTCAGAATACCTTCTGAATTTAATTCACCCATTCTTCTAATAACTGCATGCATATCTATCGGGAAACCTTCTCTAACCTGTAAAATACGGCCAGTAGGATGGCCCAAAATAGTAAATGTGGGATCTTCTATAGCTCTGATTAAAGCCTCAGTATTCTCTATTTCGTCTCTATTCCTCCAGCTTCCTAGTGCATGAACACTACCTACAACATGAGAAAATATTTTTCGGATATGCTCAGGATAATCTAACTTCCCATCGGCTAAGATATCGCACTCAGAGCCATGAAATAACCTGAAATCAATATTTTGATCATTCCACATTTGATTCAATCGAATTATTTCATCTGATTGATTAAGAACATTATTACTAGGAATACCAATCTGCCGACCGCCTATGTTTAGAGTTTCAGAATGATCAGCGATTCCTAAATATTCCCAACCTAGTGATTGAGCTGCTTTACCCATTTCTTCGAGAGTATTCTTACCATCAGAATATACTGTATGATTATGAAACGCGCCTCTTAAATCAGAAGGTGAAATTAATTTAGGTAGAAGTGGCTGTGAAAAAGATGCGGCCTCAATCTCACCCATATCTTCTCTCATTTCAGGAGGAACCCAATCCATACCTAAATTTTTGTATATTTCAGATTCATCAATACATTTCAGAGTATGTTTTGCTGCCTCCATCCCGATAGATTCTCCTGCTAATTTTTCAGGAAATAATCCAAACTCATTCAATCTTAAACCACGATTTATTGCTTCTTGACGCATTCTAATATTATGCTCTTTGGAACCTGTGAAATAGGCAAGAGTAAATGGGAAGGCTTCAGGAGAAACTATTCTAACTTGAGCATCTATTGTAGCATCGCTATTCCTTTCAATGAGAGTTTCAGCAAGTCTTTCATCAATGCTCCCTGTATTTACTGAATTTGACAACATTTCTTGTTCAAGAATCAAACTAACTTTAGATTCACCATATCCTTTTACCTCAGCTATACCCGGTAAACTGAGAATTTCCTGAATCACGTCATGATGCTGTTCAGGTTGTGATGATACCACAATATCTAGGTCACCAATAGTTTCACGACGACGACGCGCGCTACCGGCAAGCTGTGCTTTTTCTACACCCTTTATTTGAGATATTTTTTCTTCCAAAGCACGACCATATAATAATCCTACATCCATTCTAGTTCGACCCTGATATCGGCGTAATAAATCAATACCATCGAGATATTTCTGTTGGCTTTTTTCACCGAATCCACTTAATGTAGATACATGACCGAGTTCACATGCTATTTTCAATGACTCTGCAGAGTCAATACCTAATGATTCATGTAGAATTCTAGCTCTCTTTGGACCTAAACCTGGAATCCCGACAATTTCAATTAGGCCTGGAGGTATTTTATCGTATAATGATTGCATTCCACCCCATGTACCATGCATAACTGCCTCAGTGATTAGACCTCCAATTCCTTTGCCTATCCCTTTGACCTCAACAATACGATTTTCAGAAACTACAGTGAATAGATCTTCTTCCATCGAGGCTAAAGTACGAGAACCATTTTGATATGCCCGTACTCGGAATCCATTCGCTCCAGATAACTCTAATAAAATAGCAATTTGTTCTAATACATCAACCAATTGTGTCTTACTAACGTAAGGTGGTTCCTGCCTACGAGATTTAGGAAGAGTCCAACCCCCTCCTACCTTTACCATGGTTAGATGAACTGGTCACAGGTCTTGAACCATACCATTCAATATTCGGATTGGTGTTCCCCAACATAAACAAATGAAAACCCCCACCCATAAGTATGGAGTTGGTTTATGCCCTAGAAACTGCATCCATTACACTTTGTGGATTTGCAACTATTCTTTGGATGGCTATAGGAACTCTAGCCCGTTTTGAAAATGGGGAAATACTCACTCAGAAGATCGTTGCTGCTCTTTGTATTACCTCAGCAATTATGCTCTTCATACTGCATTATCTAGGCGGCGAACTTTGGGGTTCTACAAATGTAGCTAGGCCTTTTGCAATTATATCAATAATTGTAGCAGTTACTGGAATGTTAAATATTAAAGGAACTGATGTTCAAGGAGAAACTAATCCTCACCAAATAATGAAAATGAGAGCAGCAGAAAAAGATAATAAATAATTAACTCTGGCTTAGTTTTTCATCAATAAATGCCCTCATGTAAGCAGGTAATTCACCATTAACAAAAATTACATCGTTAACACCTTCAAGTTTCATTAAAGAATAATAAATTTGCATAGCTGTCATTGGAGTTGAACTACAGCCGGTACATCCACCCTCTAATGATATCATAATTATTCCATCTGTTGTATCTATAACATTCACCACTCCATCATGAGCGTCTAAAATTGCCTGAACTGGGCCAACGGAGTCGAGAATTAACTGTTCATCAACCATATCAATACTACCTTGTGTGTAACCGTAGTAGCCGAGGACTAATGAACCTGAGGCTCTTTCAAGTACACATGAGTAGTACTTTCAGAGTCCTGATGATTGACTTATTAGTTGAGCGTGAAGATTTTGGACATGGTGGAAATCAAGAAGTCATTAGACCAATGGCTTCTATATCTGATGTTGAAGTCATGCTATTAACACCACAAATGCAATCATTTGAATCCGGTGAAAAAACAAATACTCAAGCAAAAGTTCGATTGGAAGAGATTGATGTACCTAACTGGAATTATGAATATGAATTTTGGAACCAAACAGAAGTAGAGTTAGAAGGAAGGAAAGTTAAATTTCAAAGAATTATCATGCCAATGCATGATGATGAAAATAAAATGGAAAAATGGCTTGAAGAATTAAATTTAGATGCAGTAGTTTGTTCAGGATCTAAGAAAAATGTCAGTATATGGGAAACATGGATGGGACCGACTGAAACGATGTTTAGAGCTGCTGCGAAATCTGGAACGCCTACATTAGGTATTTGTTTTGGACATCAATTATTATGCCATTCACTAGGTTCCATAGTAGAACGTGCAGATAAATTATCAAGTGGAATATGGAGTCTTGAATTAACAAAAGAAGGTGATAATGATACCCTATTAACCAACCATAGGGTAAAAGAAGACGACCTAATATCAGGATTATTTAGTCATCAAGATCATGTGACATCAGTACCAAATAATTGCACGTTACTATCCAAAACATCTCATAATGATGTAACTGCTGTTAGAATTAACAACGAATTAGGTGAACCTATGCCTGCATGGGGAATACAATTTCATCCTGAGGCCGCAAGAAAGAGAATTGAACGCGCATACGGTTGGGGACATATTTCCAAAGAAGAATATGAATCATTTAGAGGAGAACATGATGGAGCTGGGATATTGACCTCTTTTGCTCAAATCGTTCTAGAAAAATCATCATAACTTAATTCTCTAAGGGGCTTTTATCTGGATTCCGATTATAAGTAATTCTTTAGTCGCGGGGTCACAAGGTGAATACCATGATTGAAAATATACCGTTAATTGCAGCAGGAGCAGGACTTGTAGGTCTGCTAATTGCATTTGTATTATACAAGAAAGTGAATAGTGTAGAAATAGACAATGAGATTGTCGCAGACATTACTCAAGAAATTCAAGATGGAGCCATGGCTTTCCTATATGCTGAATATAAAGTTCTAAGCGTGTTTGTAGTAGTAGTAGGTGCATTGTTAGCATTTTTGAATGATTTTGAAACTTCAATAGCATTCTTTGCAGGTGCATTCGCATCTGTACTTGCTGGATTCTCAGGTATGCGTGCAGCAACATCCGCTAATGGGAGAACTGCAATGGCTGCTAAGAATGATGGACAAGCTGGAGCATTAGCTGTTTCATTCAATGGAGGAGCAGTTATGGGACTTTCAGTTGGAGGTCTTGGATTACTAGGTATCTCTCTAGTTGCTTTCTGGCTTGGTGCCGATGATGCAACCAGTGACTTATCAGCAGCTGCTGGTTTCGGAATGGGTGCGTCATCAATCGCTCTCTTCGCCCGTGTAGGTGGTGGAATATACACTAAAGCTGCAGATGTTGGAGCAGACTTAGTTGGTAAAGTAGAAGCTGGTATCCCAGAAGATGACCCTCGAAACCCAGGTGTAATTGCAGACAATGTTGGAGACAATGTTGGCGATGTTGCTGGAATGGGTGCAGATATTTTCGAATCATTCGTTGGTTCAATAATTGCTGCAATGATTATTGCAAGTAATTCTGAAGATATGTCAGTTGACTATGTAATAATGCCAATTATGCTTGGATTAATAGGTTACATTGCATCTATCATAGGTGTATTCTCAATGACTTTCTTGAAGAATGGATCAGATGCTGCAGCTGCATTAAGGAATACCACATTCATTGCTGCTGGTTTATTCTGGGCGGGTGGATACCTAGCCATTAATCAAGGTTTAATTGATGTAGAGATGGGAGTTATGCACTCAGTTGTACTGGGAAGCGTAGTAGGTATTATGATTGGATTAGTTACTGAATATTATACAGGTATTGAGCCTGTTTTCGGCATTAAAACTAAAGCAATAGCTCATATTGGAGAAATGTCAAAAACTGGACCGGCAACTAATGCTATAGCAGGTCTTTCAATAGGTATGATGTCTACATTCCTTCCTATCATTTTAATTTCAATTGGTATCCTAGGAGCCAATGAGTTCAACGGTGGTGGAGAAATGGGTCTCTATGGTATTGCAATGGCTGCTATGGGCATGTTAGCCACGGTAGGAGTAACAATGACTGTAGACGCATATGGACCTGTTGCTGACAATGCAGGAGGTATTGCTGAGATGAGTCGTCTAGGCAAAGAGGTTCGTGCAATCACGGACGAACTAGATTCAATAGGAAATACAACTGCTGCAGTAGGCAAAGGATTTGCTATTGGTTCTGCTGCATTAACTGCACTCGCATTGTTCGCGGCTTATGCTTCAGCAATAGGAGATGGTTTAGATTTAGATCTGACAAATCCAATGGTTGTTGTAGGACTCCTAATTGGAGGAGGATTACCATTCGTAGTTGCTGCCATGACAATGACATCAGTTGGAAAAGCGGCTCAAGAGATGGTTATTGAAATCAGAAGACAATTCAGAGAAATACCAGGGCTTCTAGAAGGAAAAGAAGGTGTAAAACCTGACTCTAAGAAGTGTATAGATATCTCAACTCAAGCAGCACTAAGAGAAATGGTTGGACCAGGTGTAGTTGCAATAACAGCACCAGTAATAGTTGGAGTAGTCCTAGGCTGGGATGCATTAGGAGGACTCCTAGCAGGTTCTCTAGTAACTGGAGTTTTAATGGCTCTATTCATGGCAAACGCAGGTGGAGCTTGGGATAATGCAAAGAAAGCAATAGAACAAGGCCATATTGAAGGTGCAGCAAAAGGAGACTCTACTCACGATGCTGCTATCATTGGAGATACAATTGGAGACCCATTCAAAGATACTTCTGGACCTTCACTGAATATTCTAATTAAATTAATGTCTATTGTAGCTGTTGTACTAGCTGGAACCGGCACATTAACCTCTACTGGATTGTTTGGTGGAATTTTCTGATACATTAGACCGTTAGTCTCTTGACTAATTGGTAAGAGGGAAGGATATGAGAAGGCTCACGACATTTAGCATAGTTATGCTCATGATGATTACTTCTTTGGCAGGATGTACCGGAATCTCTAGTGGAATCGGTGGTAATTCTGGGGGTGAAGAAATTTCAGTCCCTACATGGGAACTAGGAGATAATTGGTTATACACGTTTTCGACACCAGATTATAGCGATGATACAACAAAATTAGTTGTGGCTACAACAGATATTGAAGAGAATGGTACGGCTTACATGCTTGCCATCTCAAGTATTGGAGAAGCAAGAAGACATGCGGTATTGAATCACAACCCATTCCTTGGAAGAATTACTCATGAGGGATTAAGTCCTTTTGAAAATGGGATATCTCAGATGGTACTTGATTTCCCATTATCAAAAAATAAAGCTTGGGGCTTTAGTTTATTCGGGAATGATTGGAATGCAGTTGTTTCATCAGTTGATTCATCTATAGCTTCGATAAGAGCAACAGCAAATGATGGTTCTTCAATTGATTATATATTCGATGGAAATATAGCATTCTTCTCATCTTTTATTTGGACAGATGCAGAAGGAGTTGTACAATTAAAGATGAAAAATGCAGATAATGGAGTCGGACATACTGGCGATGTTTATTTTGTAAGAGGAGGGGATTTATACAGTAACAATTGGGATAATACTGGCCCTGATGCAGAATTTGTTGATACATTCTTTGTTAGTGACCATCCAAATGATGGAGAATGGAATGAAATGATATATTTCTTGGATGCATCATGTGGCGGCGGATCTACAATTTCCCTGACTTTAAGGGACCATACATCTGTTTCTGCACTTGAACGACTTTGGGGCCCTGGAGCAGAAGAAACTGGAACTTTAGGGACAATACCATACCCAAGTGAAGAATATACACTTACCGCGACATTTACCGGCAATACACACCTAAGAATATTATTAGCAGGTGGAATTACTTATTCTTGGAACCTCTAGATGATAATATGTCAGGCACTTTTGTAATGATGCATGGTATGACTGGAACCTCTGCCAAAATGCAACCATTGGCTAAACAACTAGTGCCAGATGGTTGGAGTGTACTATGCCCTGAAGCAAAAATACCTCATCCAACAAGAGGAGGTTTTGCTTGGTGGTTACGCTCAGATAACCCTGCTGAACCACTTAATGAAGAATCATTAGAGCAAGTTGATGATTCCATATCTAGAGTAGTTTCTGAGATTCCAGATGGGCCAATAATAATAGGTGGTTTTTCACAGGGTGCAGCAATTGCCTCAGCTATGCTTGAACACGAAATACAGGATAGGATTGTGGGGTTGGTTCTACTTGCCACGAAAACAGTTAGGCCTCAAAAACTCCGAGAAATATTACCATTCTTAAAGATTAGAAAAATTGTCTGGATGCATGGATCTAAAGATTATCTAGTACCTTTAGAGCAAGGAATTGAGCATTTAGAAATTTTTGAGTTGGCGGGTTGGAATGTGAAAAAATTAGAACATGATAAAGGACATATGGTCAATCTAAATCAGTTAAATGAACTGAGATTAGAAATACAGAGTATGGCTGACTCGATTAATCATAAGTAATTTATCAAATGGTCTGATCCACCGATACAAATCGGTTTATCTCCCCTCATATCAAAACAAATAGGGACTGTGCGATGACCAGTTACTCCAACGACTTCAGAGCGAAGATTATCTTCATGATCAAAGTTTATTTCAGAAAATGTCAAATCCTTAGATTTTAAAATATTTTTTGCTCGATTGCAATAACCACATATTGTTTGTGTGAAAAGTAAAAAGTCAGTATTACATTCATCTAAAATTTCAGAAAACCTATCCATGTTCTACACATCCTATGACTGAACCTGCTAGCCGAGGACTAATGAACCTGAGGATATTTAAACTATAAATCCTTCAGAAATTAAACTCAAGAGGTAGATGGTTGAAGATCTTCTTCATTCCACCATTCTGGACGCTCACCGAAGTCTGTATCAGGATCTTCTTCTTTCCATTCCTCACCATCTTGAATACGTCCTTCAAGAACTCTGTCTGTTTCATTCTCGTCAATAAAAATCAACATTATTACAGTGGTCATAGTCAATACTGCACCTATATATATGGCTGACGAGTAATCAAATATACTAATCATTTTTGCAGTTAAACCATAAGCAATTACACCTGATAGATTGAATAATGACATGTAGGCTGTAAATTGAGTTCCACCTACCTTACTCCAAGTGAGTCTCATACTCAGTGATACAATACAAATCCATGCAATTCCTGCTACAAATGCCTGAATAATAAGGAAAATTGTCATCAATGTAGTATTAGTCCACAACGGTTGTAAGAAAGCCAAAGTAGCGTTTGCAAGTCCAAGAATTAGAAATCCGACCATAGCAACTCTTCTTGTCCCATATCGATCTCCCAATAGACCACCCCCAATCTGACCGAACATTGCACCAAACACAACTATTCCTCCTACAATACCACTATATTTAGCAACTGACCAACCAGCTTCAGTGACGAAAATATCAAACGTTATTGGTACAACGAAAACATATAATTCTGAGAGAAGACAAAGTCCAATTAATAGTAAAGCGGATTTTATAGAGAATGCTTTAACAAGATAGAAAGAAGTTCTTGCAACAGTATTTCTACCACTTACTGATAACAAAGAAAATGGACTAGATATCTCTGGTAATTTACTTGCATCATCAGATTTTTTCATCACTGATTGTATCAAGAATAATAATAATGCCAATCCTAGCGAACCGTAAGCAATTGGAGAAGTGAATGAATTAAAAACAGCACCTAGTTTCCAATCTATAGTGAATACATCGACAGCGAATCCGATAAACCAAATACATAAACCTGTAATTACAAAGAAAGCAGTGATTGAAACATTTGTTGCTGAAACATTGTAACCTACATTTTTAGCTACACGGAATTCTAATTCATCGACCCAAGGAGTAAGCGAATCTTCATCTGTAACTTCATCATCAATTCCCTCATTATCTCCAATGTCAACAAGGATTGCATCTATTTTAGACCAAGGGAATAACTTGACTCCAGGTTTTTCTCTTAATGTAAGAGGAATTATGACAATGATTAGGAGTAAGGCTAATTGTGCTGCAATCACGCCTGCAATGTCAATATATGAAATTAGTACCCCTAGTGCAGCACCACCCACAATAATACCGCCTCTCTTAGCTGCAAACATGAATCCATTAACCTTAGCAACTTCATCAGGTTGAAGAATTTCTACTGCCAGTGCATCAGTAGCAACATCTTGAAGTGAGGCGAATATGTTGTGTATGAATAGAATTCTAGTCACTAACTCAATTTGAACATTTAGATCAGAGATGAACAATAGACTGCCTAAGGACAAAGCCATTCCAGTCTGAGCAAAAAGAATCCATTGTCTACGTGGACCATATTTTTCAATAAATACTGCATCTACTACTGGCCCCCAAATCCATTTGAAAGTCCAAGGTAAAGCAACTGTTGCGAATAAAGTTGCAATCTCTACTGTACTAGTGCCATTGTCAACAAGATATGCAGCAAATACAACACTCGCGAACCCCCAAGGAAGACCTTGGGCGAAATACATGATACACAAAGTAACTATTCGTCGAGTTTGATTCGCTGTAAGGTCGCCTCCTTTTTTCCATTCTTTAGAGGCTGTTATAGTTAATGAGACCAATAAAGGTCCCCAAATAAATGGGTTCATCTTTCTCGGTAATTCAAATGCATTAGTTACCAAAGCATCATACCAGGATTCATCTGCTTCTTCAGGTACATCTCCAGTCATCCAATCTTCACGGTAACCTATCCAACCAACAAGAAGAGTGACTGCTAGGAATGGTATGATGAAAAACATAGGCCCTAAGGAGGTTTTTCCTATATTGGCATCAGGGTCAGTGATTGAAACATAAATTGGGAACTCTACACTAACAGCTCCTGGTTCGCCACCTTCATCGGAATAATACATTCGGAAACTACCTGAGCAATCACTACCTGGTACTGGAAGTGGACCCGGTGCATCACATTGAATGCCTGTTTCTGCCGGAACAGAATAACTGATTGTTATTATTGTCCGAGTATCTTTGGACCAAGTTCTGATAGAATCATCAACTACGACATCCCAGTCCGTAGTGAAATCATTTCCGTTATTAACATCGTTTGCAGATTGAGTGAATTGGGAAATTTGTTCTTCTCCTCTTAACAAAGTTAGTGTAAGGTCGCATTCGGCACCCCCACAGTTTCCTGATTCTATATTGAATTTCATCTTAATAGAGATTGATTCGTTAATTTCCAGTATAAAATCTTCTGAGAATCCAGATTGGAGCTCACAAGAAAATTCAACACTTACGTCCTGCCCTTCAGGAAATAATATCTCACCATATCCTTCTGTAGCTGAGTTTTCTGATGAATTATCGAAATTATTCCAACAATTATCTAAATTATCTGAGCCCCAGAAGTACATGTATGGGTCTTCACTTGTAGGATGATTCTCTACTGATTCTGATTGAGCACTCACAAACAGAGAAAAACAACTGAAAGTCACAATTAATATGACACCAATAGAAATACTCCGACTAGTGGACTGCACAAGCATAGGGATGATAAGTGACGTTTGAGGTTTTACCCGTAGGGTCTGAAAATTATTTGTTCGTAATTATTCGCATACCTTGGTCATCATAATCCCAATCTATAATCTCCCAACCTTCTTTTTCCAAGCTCTCGATAACATTTTTTCTAAACATTGGTGAACAAAGAATACCAACCGTTCCACCTGCACCTGCACCCAATGCTTTCCATGCCGTAACTGATTTAGATTCAATTAGAGGTTGAATTACTGCTCGGAATGGGTCATGTAATGAGGAGTCCATCAAATCTACACCTTCACAGACTTCTCTTAACGATTCTACAACTAACTCACGCCTATCTCTCTGAATGCCATCTGACATTTTTCTCGCAGCTGCTCTGATTTTATGTAATCCGTTGATTACATCTTCATCGCCGGAATTATACCTCTCCCAGATTGAATCATGTAACTTGCCGGAATTATGTGTGATTTTAGTATCTGCAATAATAAAATGTTTTTTCAACCAATTTTTAGAAGATTTCATCGGTTCAAATGGAAGTATTTCAACACTACCTCCAATAAATAGTAGGTGATTAAAGCCACCATGCGCTGATGCCCATTGATCTTGTCGGCCACCTTTATTTTCTAAAATTGATTCAAATTGAGATACCATTTCCGCTACCTTCTCCGGAGATTTTTTATGCCCTAATATCGTTGCAATAAGGCCTACATTTAATGCACCACTTGTGCCAAGGCCTGAGCCGCTTGGAACCTCACTTGAATATTCAACCCTTATTCTACCAGATTCATCTTTTTCCATCACTGCATGAATATATTTATTTATCGTAAAGTTAAGAACTTCTCCACCAAAATCATTGCAATACGGAATTACGTCAGTCCAACCTCCTGCTAAATCTACGCAAACTGGGACAATGACTTCAAAACGCTCAACCATAGATAGCCCGATGCTTGGTTACATGAGAACCCTCCGCTCAAGCCTAACCGTTTGACCGAAAATAACCCCTTTCAGCACCCCCTCCGATATACATGGCTGACACAGTTGATGATGCTATATTGGCATTCTCTCAAGGGAAACCAGTGATGGTTTTTGACTCTGATTTTAGAGAGAAGGAAACTGATTTATTATGGCCAGCAACAGCAGCAACACCTGCAGTCATGAGACGTTTAAGAATAGATTGTGGTGGTCTACTTTTCTTAGCAATAGGTGATGAAATAGGGCAAATGTTTGATCTACCATGGTTGCAAGATTTGCATACACATCAAGAACTAGTAAATGATAATCCGGTTCTTTCTCATCTAATTACTAATGATTTACAATATGACACAAGGTCCGCCTTTACTTTATCGATAAATCATCGTGATACGTACACTGGAATTACAGATAGAGATCGATCATTAACAACAAAAAGATTTGGAGAACTATCTGGTGAATTAATGAATAAATCGGTAAATGGAGAAGAGGCATACAAAGCATTAGGTAATGAGTTTCGTACACCCGGCCATATACCTGTTTGTAGAGAATCACCTGGTGGACTATCTACAAGACAGGGGCATACCGAATTAGCAGTAGCTATTGCTAGACTTGCGGGTCAAGTTCCTGCAACTATTGGTGCTGAAATGCTTCAACCAGATGGAGATGGGGCTCTTTCAGTTCCAGATGCAAGGATATATGCGGCTAAACATAACATTCCAATGATTACTGGTGATGATCTAATGAATGCATTAAACATGAATAAATAATAAATTACAAAGTAACATTAGGAGATATAAACATGGTACGTGTAATGGCAGTTGGTGTTTTTGATTTACTACACGCTGGGCATCTACACTATGTTGAGCAGGCCAAGTCATTAGGTGATGAATTAGTTGTTGTTGTTGCACATGACGACACTGTACGTAAACAAAAACATGAGCCAGTGACTAATCAAGATCTCAGAAGACGTATGGTCGAAGGATTAAAACCGGTAGATAAAGCAATAATTGGCAACCCACCTAGTGAGCCAATATTTGATATCTTAGAGATTATTAAGCCAGATATTATTGCACTAGGCTATGATCAGAAGCATTCTCGGGACTCAATAAAAAAGGGTTTAGAGCAAAATGGTTGGGGTCAGGTCGAAGTAATTCGTGTAGAAGGACTAGCAGATGACTTAGATGGTACACGAAAAATAATTGCAAAAATACTGAATTTATGGTCAGGTGAAACTGGCGGACCCTACGAGGAAGATTAAGATGTATACAGGGATTGTTGCAGGAACTGCACCGATTGTAGAGATTGAAGAGGGAGAGGTGATTCGTAGCTTAGTAATAAATCTAGATGGATTTTTAGATAATCTAAAAATTGGTGCTAGTGTAGCTCTGGATGGAGTTTGTATGACAGTAGTCTCAATAGATGAAAATTATGTTAAATTTGATGCTATAGAAGAAACACTAACCCGTACAACCCTAGGAGATTTGGAAATCGGATCAATGGTCAATATTGAAAGATCTCTCAAAATGGGTGATGAACTAGGCGGGCATCTAATTTCAGGACATATTTTGAGAACTGCAAAAATACTCTCCAGAGAAAAACGGGGTGAAGGAGTTGATTTTTTAATTGAAAACCCTCCAGAAACTAGGCCATATATTCTTCAAAAAGGTTTCATTGCAATCGATGGTATGTCATTAACTATTGGTGAAATCACAGACAATAATTTTTCATTACATATCATTCCTGAGACACTAAGAGTTACAACAATTAGCGAAAAAAAAGTAGGAGATAAAGTCAATATTGAAATCGATTCGCGTACACAAGCATTAGTGGACACAATTAGAAAAAGTATGGAAGTGAAATAATGAGAATTGCAGCAGTATGTGGTTCATTCCACCAAAAAGAAATCCAGAGAATGCTTGAATATGCAAAAGATGAAGCTAATTCTAAAAATGCAGAAGTCTGCGAAATAATTTGGGTACCTGGATCAATGGAAGCTCCATTAGCTCTAGAGCGACTCTTGAAAAGAAACGATATTGATGCCGCAATTACTTTAGGAATAATCGAAATTGGAGAAACTCAACATGGCCTAGTAATGGGTCAAGCAGTCATTAGAGCAATTATTGAACTCCAGATTAAGCATGGAAAGCCAATTGGACTGGGAATTATTGGACCTGGTGCAGAGAAACACCATATCGAGCCAAGGCTAGAGCCTCATGCGAGAGCTGCTGTAGCAGCAGTAATTACAATGTTCGAGTAACATCTTACTAATATTATTAGAAGTACTATTATATCCAATCGAAAAGTACAGAATAGTGTTGTGCTCAAGTTAATGTTCAAAGCACCCCTATCATTCCGAGAGTCATGACTGATGAAGTGCGCAATGTAGTAATCATAGGTTCTGGGCCTGCAGGATATACTGCTGGCTTATATTCCGCAAGAGCATTGTTAGAGCCATTGATGTTTGCTGGATATATGTCAGGAGGACAATTAATGTTAACTTCGGATGTAGAAAATTTCCCAGGATATCCTGAAGGAATAGGGGGCCCAGAGATGATGATTCAGTTGAGAGAACAGGCTGAAAGGTTTGGACTAGAAGTACAAGATAAAAATGTAGAAAAAGTTGATTTCTCAGAAAGGCCATTCAAAATTTGGGTAGAAGGAGAATTATTCCTATCAAAGTCAGTTATTATTTGTACCGGAGCAGAATCAATATGGTTAGGTGCTGAAGGTGAAGAAGAACAGAAAGGAAGAGGAATCAGCACTTGTGCTACTTGTGATGGAGCGTTTTTCAGAGAACAAGAAGTACTAGTAATTGGTGGAGGTGATTCAGCTATGGAAGAGGCTACGTTCCTTACAAGATTCGCTAGTAAAGTAACTTTATTACATCGAAGAGATGTTTTTAGAGCATCTAAAGTTATGCATGAAAGAGCAATCAAGAATCCAAAAATTGAGATTAAAACATTTAGATCTGTTAAGAGTTGGCTTTCGGATGATAGTGGTTTAAGTGGTGCAATTCTTGAAGACCCAAGAGATGGAAGTATAGAAGAAATTCCATGCACAGGGGCATTTATCGCTATAGGACACAAACCAATTACTAAATTCTTAGATAAACAAATTGAAACGGATGAATCAGGATATATTTTGCCTAAGACTCACACTATGACAAGTGTGCCAGGTGTTTTTGCCGCTGGAGATGTTGTTGACACAAGATACCGTCAAGCCATAACCGCAGCAGGTATGGGTTGCCAAGCAGCAATAGATGCCGAGAAATGGCTCGAAGAACAGCATTGAGGGAAAGATGGCAGACAAAAATAACATCTCGACAGAGGTATTAAATAAAAATCTGACAACTAATCAGAAGGCTAGATATGCAAGACATTTGATGCTTCCACAGGTTGGTGAAAAAGGACAGTTGATGATTAACTCATCATCAGTTCTAGTAGTTGGAGCAGGGGGTTTAGGATCTCCTGTACTGATGTATTTAGCAGCGGCAGGTGTTGGAAGAATTGGTATAATTGACAATGATAGTGTAGATATTACAAATTTACAGCGACAAATTCTTCATTCAACTTCATCAATAGGAGAATTAAAGGTTGATTCGGCTAAAAAAAGAATTAATCAGATTAACCCCGAAATTACTGTTGATACATTTAATTTAAGGTTGGATATTGAAAATGCGGAGAGAATTATTTCTAATTATGATATCATTGTAGATGGAACAGATAACTTTGCTACCCGATACACCATCAGTGATTGTTGTGAAATTTTAGGAAAACCTTGGGTATTTGGTAGTATTCATAGATTCGAAGGTCAAGTATCTGTATTCAACCTAAGAGGAAGTCCAAATTATCGAGATTTATTCCCTAAATCCCCTCCCCCTGAACTTGCCCCAAATTGTGCTCAAGCAGGTGTTCTAGGAGTATTACCCGGAATTGTAGGTTCTTTTCAAGCGAATGAAGTACTAAAAATAATCTTAGAGATTGGAGATACATTAGATGGGAAATTATTGTTAATAGATGCATTGTCAATGAATATTCGTTCTGTTAAATATTATTCAGATAAAGAAAGAAAAAAGGTAACCAAGCTTTCGGCAGAAGCGATATATTGTTCAGTGGATAGAGGTGAGCAACAATCATTAGATGCCTCCATAAAAGAAGGTTCTATGAACGAAATTAAACCATCCGATTATTTCGAGAAAGTAAAGCATGGATGGAGTCCTTTTTTCCTAGATGTAAGAGGTGAGGCAGAAGAGAGAATAGTTAGTCTACCTGATACAGATTTAAGAATCACGCATACTGAAGTTCCATCTAGAATTCATGAAATACCCACTGACAAAGATATTGTTGTTTATTGCAGGAGCGGTGTGAGATCAGCAATGATAGTTAGGCTACTCGAAATGTCTGGAAATTATTCTAAAAATGTATACAATCTCTCAGGTGGTATTCATTTATGGTCGAATACCGTGGATTCAAGTGTACCAAAGTATTGATGGCATTTACGGTCTTAATACCCGCAGTCTAGCGTTTAATAGTGGTATAATTGCAGGAATATACACCCCAACCGAATTTATTGTGGTATTTTGAACATTAAACGGTAATAATTAGTTCAGTCTATCGTTTAATTAAGGTATTAAAGTAAAAATAAGTTTTTTAAAACCTAAATATACCACAATTAATAGGAAAATACCACATTAGTACGCCATGAAGCGATTAGTTGTAGTACTTAGAGAGATTCCGACAACATATGGTAATAGCGCGACAGGGGATATGGCTATGCCCTGGATGCGGAAGTCACGAAGTATGGAAAACTAGAGAAAAAAACACTAACCAAATAGACAGGAAGTGCACTGGTTGCGAACAAAGAGCACGGGTCACACTAGATCGTTCAGAAACAGGTAAAGGACGAAAAAGAAATTTCAAGATATGGGAGAGGGACTTGACTATCAGCTTCAGAGAAGTCATAGAAGAAGCAAATAGGCGGAATGACAAACACTCTACAGATTTAAAAACATTAGAAATCACCGCCCCAACGGCAAATAATAAACCGAGTCAATCAGAATTACCTCCGATTTGGGGTGCTAAATGGAATCCAAAAAAAGCATTAATATTTACACATAAAATAAATGAAGTAGAAGTAAGAAAAGAACTTCTACGGTTCGTTGCAGAAAGACATGATGGCTACTTGGAATTCATATCAAACAAGTGGGTTGAACAAAGGCCCCCACCCGTATTCAATGGAACTACTTATCACGAATTTTCGATAGATTTTTGTGAAAAAATATCCTATTCTTTGAAAGAAAGGCTTTTGGCGCCAGATTTGGCAATAATCGGAGAAGAAGAAGTGATACCTAGGAGAACATCAGAGTTATACCTCGAAAGACGTAATGTTCGTTTTTTGAGAGATATTGCTTTATGTTTGAGAAGAATCGCATACGTATCAAGCATAGACCTAGATATGCATTTACAATGGCAAAGATGGATGATAAGAACTAGAGAAATGGACGAACATCTAAAAGATCTTTTTACTAATGGAATTAGCACACCTGATGGAGGGAAATTCGGAGGTAAAGGGTTTAGATCAACATGGCAAGAAGGAATTGTAGCATGTGCAACACCTCTTAGGAGAGCTATAGACACACCTGTTGATGAAAAACATCATGCAGACATTATTGCACCTATGATAAGAGACACAGGATTAGCTCTCGCAGTAGGACAAACTCCTTTAGAAGTATTTGCGGCACAAATGGGAAAATCCGGATCATATATGAGCGGAGGAAATATTGATTCAGGGGGTCGCGACCTACATATTGGGAATTGGGAAAAAGGAGTATTACCTCCAACTGCACCACTTCCAATAGCTAGTGCGACTGCCACAGGGGTTGCTTTGGCAGCCTCTTTGTTAGACATTAAGAGATTCCATCTAGCACCGGTTGGAGAAGGGACTAGTAGTAACGGAGAGTTTTGGGAAGCAATGAACCTAGCAGGAGCAAGGGGTTTACCAATTGCATATATGATTCAGAATAATCAAATCGCTTTAGATACATTCACAGTCGGCCAATCTGGAGCTGAAACTTTTGGCGACAAGGGTCACGCGATGGGAATACCTTCATGGTCGATCGATGGTTCAAACCCCTCTCAATTTTATGCATCTACGGCAACAGCTAGAGAATATGCACTTGATGAAGGTGGACCTACCTTGATCCATGTCGAAACAATGAGGGGATGCGGTCATGCACATCATCATGATGATCTTTATCTTGGTTCTGCGACAGGAAACCCCCCAGGATATGTAGGTAGAGATTTATTGTCTTATTGGGCAGAAAAAGACCCTTTGCCAACCCATAGGCAACAATGCATATTACTCGGAGCTAGTGAAAAACAATTAATAAAAATGGAAAAAGAAGAACAATATCTTGTAGAAAATGCAAGAAAAGAAATGGAATTAATGCCTTGGCCAGAAGGAAACACTGTCACAAAAGGGATAACATCTAGGCACGATGCTGACTCTCATTCACAACAGTATGAGAGATTTGAGAAAGAATATATCCACCCACCTCCGAGCCCAGTTAAAAATGGAGATTTGGAAATAGAATTCTCTAGTGCATCTAACTCTTCAACATATAGTAGAGCAATACAAAATGCCATGGTAGTTTTAGCTGAAAAATATGGTGAAAAAATTGTATTTATGGGAGAAGATATGGAAGTAGCTGGAGCATTTGGAATGAATATTCCTCTCAAAGCTAAAGGTCATTCAGATAAGTTGCTAGATATGCCATTATCGGAATCAATAATCATCCATTCCGCTACAGGAGCGGCACTTGCTGGAATGAGGCCCGTTGCAGAAATACAATTTGGAGGATTCGCCGCATTAGCAATGAATGCTTTAGTCAATAATGCTGCTCAATTACGTTGGAGATGGGGGGCAGAAGTACCTCTAACTGTAAGAATCCCTCTTGGAGCCAAAACAAGAAGTGGCCCGTTTCATGCAAATATGATTGAATCTTGGTTTATTAATGACCCGGGACTAACAATAGTATTCCCAAGTAACCCTCAGGATGCTTACGATCTACTGATAGAATCTCACGACCTGAATGATCCTGTGGTTTTCCTTGAGCATCTTGGATTATATGGCCTAGGTGGAGGAAAGACAGGATGGGGTGATTCTATCAATCAGATTATCGATACTGAATCTGTTAAAAATAGGTTAGCAAATAATGAATCATCGATTGGTAAAGCAAAGATAATCAGAGGAGGTAATAACTTGACAATTATCACATGGGGGGCTATGGTACATATCGCTCTAAAAACAGCAGCAATACTAGCTCATGAAGGTATTGAAATAGAAATCATAGACCTTCGCACTATATTGCCATTTGATTCAAAAACCTGTATAGACTCAGTGATGAGAACAAAGAAAATGGTTGTACTCCAAGAGTCACAATATACTGGTGGTCTAGGGCATACTGTGAGTAGTAGAGTAATGGAAGAAACCTTTTGGAACATGGAATCTCCGCCAGTAGTAATAGGTGCACTAGATACACCCGTCCCATTCTCACCAACATTGGAAGATTATACTATACCTACTGTAGAACTTGTATTGAGACATGTGAGAAGAATGTGCAAATAAATCGCGAGGTAAATAATAATGTTAGAGTTTGTATTTTCTTTTCCTGATTTGGTACTAGTAATATCAGGTTTCATATTACTGGTTGTAGGTGGTGAAAGCGTAGTCCAAGGCGCTATTACAGTAGCTAAAAAAATGAATGTATCACCTCTATTAATTGGTTTCACTATAGTAGCAGTAGGAACTTCACTTCCAGAATTAGCAGTAACCATAAAGGCAGTAAGTAGCAATAATCAACAACTTGTAGACTTAGCAGTAGGAGGCGTTTTAGGGTCAAATGTTGCTAACATAATGTTAGTATTAGGTACTGCTGCAATGCTTGGTGCCTGTGAAGACCCGGGATTAGGAATTAAAAAAGATGCGCTTGCAGTAGTTGTAGCATCAATTATCCTATTGATTACTGTGATGATGGGTGAAATTAGTGAGACGATTGGAATCGCAATGCTAATTTCCCTAGCCTTATATTATGCATATTCATACATTTATTCTAAGAAATTAGGCTTGGAAGATGAACTTGATGAAACATGGATAGGAGAAAATATGATTCTAGCAATGGGAGTCACAATATTTGGAGGTGTAATGATATACTTAGGTGCAGAATTATTGATAGAAGGGGCGACAGGAATTGCAACCTCAATGGGAATCCCAGAAACGATTGTAGGCTTAAGCATAATTGCTTTAGGTACATCATTACCTGAATTAGCAGTTACAATAATTGCAGCATTGAGAGGGCATGAAGGAGTCGCTATAGGAAACGTCCTTGGTTCAAACGTCATTAATATCTTAGGGATTTTAGGTGTTGCCTCAACTTATGCTGGAGGTATTTTAATTTCAGATGAGTTTGCAGGTAGAGACATATGGGTAGTTATTGTTACATCAGGATTTGTTGCAGGAATGCTGCTTAGTGAACGACAAATAGGTAAAAAAATAGGGTTAACTATGGTCATAGGATACCTACTATACATGGTTTATCTTTACTTATCTTGAACCGTGGATATAGGCGAACGGCTAAGTCTGAATGCTACCTGCGGGTGTCATGGTTAACTTCGAATTGACTGATGAGCAACTGATGTTACAAGAATTAGCACGTGATTTCGCTAATGAAGAAATTAAGCCTAATGCCTCATTTTGGGATAAGGAAAGTGTATTCCCTAGAGACACTATAGCAAAAGCAAATGAATTAGGACTTCTAACTCTCAAAATCCCTGAAAAATATGGTGGTGGAGGAATGGGGTCATTTGAAGAAGTCCTTGTCCTTGAGGAACTAGGTAATGGAGACCCAGGATTTGCTACCGCTGCAGGTAGTTCCATGTTGGCTTCATACCCTATAATCACTGGAGGTACTGAACAACAGAAAGAAAAATATCTTCGGATGATTACAGAGGGGAAAATTGCATCATATTGTGTGACTGAACCCGGTGCAGGAAGCGATGTCCAGGCAATACAAACCGAAGCTGTAAAAGATGGCGATGAATATATCATTAATGGCCAAAAAATGTGGATTACAGGTGCCGGATATGCGGATTGGTTCTTTGTATTAGCTTACACTGATAAAAACGCTGGATACAAAGGGATGAGCGGATTTATTGTCGATGCTGGTTCAGAGGGATTAGAATTGGGTAAAAAGGAGGAAAATATGGGTCAACGTTGTTCGGATACACGTTCAGTGACTTTCAATAATGTCCGTGTCCCTATTGAAAATCTAATAGGTGGGAAAGAAAATGATGGCTGGATGAATGCAATGAAAGCATTCGATCTTTCTAGACCAAGCATCTCATCTCATGCAGTAGGAAATGCTCGTGGAGCTATGGAAGAAGCGATCGCATACGCTAGTGAAAGAAATGCTTTCAATAAACCAATTATTCGCCATCAAGCAATATCATTCATGTTAGCAGATATGGCTACAAAGATCGAAGCTGCGAGGATGTTAGTGTGGAAAGCAGCTCTAAAATCTGATTCTGGACAAAGAAATACTCTTGAGGCAGCCCATGCAAAAAGATTCGCAGCAGATATGGCAATGGAAGTTACAACCGACGCAGTACAAGTATTTGGTGGATACGGATATTCAGAAGAGTATCCAGTTGCTAGAAGGATGAGGGGGGCGAAAGTCGTACAAATTTTCGAGGGATCTAGTCAAATTCAGAGACTTATTATTAGTAGAGAAATGCTCCAAAATATTTAGAATAATTAACCGCTCTTTCGATTCTAGATATAAAATCGAGTAACCGTTTGATTCAAGTCTAGGCAGAGAGTCCGGATAAACGATAATATGAGTGACAAGGTCAATCGTACTAAGCAACTCACGGCAATTATGGTGTTAGGAATAATGCTGATTCCAGCATTGGCCACTACTGTAACATTACAAAATGACTCAATATCTAAAAATCAAGTGATTGAAACACCATGGTGGGAAAATACGAATATGGATAAAGATGGTGACTACATACATGATGCAATATGGAAAGCAGCAGAAAATAATCACTATAATTATCTAGATGAAAATAATATGATAAGTGTAATTGTTGACTTTGACCATACCCCTACTATTGATGATGAAATAATGCTAGAAGAAAATTTATGGTTTGAGACACAATTCAGATATTGGCTGATCGATAGCATTGCTGGAAAGGTGAATATAAATCTAATTTCAGAAATCATTGATTTACCCGGTGTTGTATTTGTAGAACTTGATGGCCGTCTTGAAATACAAATGAACGATGTCAAAGAAGTTCATGATGTAAACCTAGTATGGCAAGATACAGGATACACAGGAGCTGGAAGTGTCGTTGCAATAATCGATACTGGAATTGATAGCGACCACGTCGGCTTAGATGATCTCGATGACTCAAATTATACGAATGACACAAAAGTAATTGCATTCTATGATGCTGTTAATTCACCGGAATTAAAAAATGGTACAGAAGTGAAAGCATATGATGATCAAGGCCACGGCACACATTGTGCAGGAATAACCGCAGGGACAGGTGCTCCTGACTACCAGTATGTGGGAGTAGCCCCCAAGGCGCAACTAGTTGGTGTTAAAGTCCTAGATTCAGGTGGTTCAGGTTCTTTCGCAACAGTGATGGCTGGAATGGAATGGACTGTAGAAAAAAGACATGTTTTCAATATACGTGCTGCAAGTATGAGCCTTGGAGGGCCAGGTGCTATTGAATGGACATCTTCAGAAGAAGAATCAGTTAATCGAATGGGTAACGAGATGATGAGAGAGGGAGTTGCATTATTTATTGCAGCGGGTAATTCTGCCTTTAGTGCACAAATAGGTACTCCTGGTTCAGCAGAGGATGTAATCACTGTTGGCGCACTAGATAAGAATACTGCAATCGCTGTTTATTCAAGCCAGGGTCCAACCGAAGAGGGCAGAGTGAAACCAAATATTGCATTTGTAGGAAGTGATGTTATGGCTCCTGACTTCAACACAGGAGATGGGTACACAGGTAAATCAGGAACTAGTATGGCAACCCCTGGCGCTGCAGGATTAGCTGCGTTGATGTATCAAGCAAATCCTGACTTATCACCATTTGATATTAGAAATATAATGCAGGAAACTGCAACTTACAGAGTATGCCACTACATGCAAGCAAATGAACCGTGTGCAGAAGATCAAATACCAAAAAATAGACAAAACAACGTATATGGACATGGGCATGTAAATTCAGTACCATCTGTTTTAGAAGCTGCAAACAAAGTTTATGACTTATCATTAACACTTAATGTAACACTAACTACTGAATTAGGAATTGATAACAGAGTAATCCTAACTCAAAATGATGAACTTCAATTCGATGTTGAAGGAGGAGTTACTAGAGTTCAATGGCGGACATGGGATATGAGAGATAATTGGATGGACTTGGAAGGAGAACAGGGTGGTGCATTCGCTATAACTCATTCATTACTTGTCGATAGATTACGGTTTCTACCTAATAATTCAGTTGAAGGAGATCAGGTGATATTAGTCAGAGTCATGGATAATGAAAAATCATCTACTAACCTAGTTGTCGACATACATATTATTGGCGATGAAAAAGCAGAAGAAAAGGATAGTGGTTCTAGTAGTTCAGGCCTAATCATAGGGATTTTATTATTATTAGTATTAGTATTATTTGCGAGCCTAACAATAACAAGCTTAAAATTGAAAAGTACTGGATTCTTTGAACATAATAATGAGGACGATTATGAAACTGTAGAAGAGTTAGAAATAACTGGTAATACTGAAATCAAAGACAGTAGTGATTAATTTGAAATTAAATGATGCTATAATACTTGCAGCAGGAGCAAGTGAAAGGCTAGGTATGCCCAAAGCATTAATTCCACTAAATAATGAAACTTTAATTCAAGTTATTATTAAAAAATTACAGACATTCAACCTCAATATAATTATAGTGACACGTCTAGAACTAAAGGAAGAAATTACAGCTTTAGGCGAAAAAGTCGTGATTAATTTAAATCCTGAAGAAGGACGTACTGGAAGCATTCAATGTGGACTAAAGGAAATTCAAGGAAAGCCATGTATGATTGTCCCGGTAGACCGACCTGGTTTTTCTTTATCCACTATCGAAAAACTAATCCAAACCGATATTACATCATGCCCAAGTAAAAATGGAAAAGGTGGACACCCAGTCGTAATATCTGTTAAAGATTGTAAAAAAATATTAGAAAGTGACCCATTGACTCCTCTAAGAGAAATAATTCAACCTCTAAAAATAGAAGTGGATGATGAATTTTTACACCTTAACATAGATTATTTAGAAGATCTTGACGAATTAATGAAGATGTAAATCTGTAATCTAGTCTTACGAAATGAAGAAACGTGATACCTTTTCAGAGGTTCATGTCGGTACAGGTCCTAACTTGGGCTCTAGAGCAAGTTAAGATGGGTCAAAGGATTGCAATAGCGACTGTCATTAATGCACAAGGAAGTGTCCCCGGGAAACCAGGGGCCAGATTAGCATTAAACTCGAAGGGAGAACTTTTTGGTACTGTAGGCGGTGCTGGATTAGAGCTGAAAATACAAAATAATTTAGAATTATTATTGAATGATAAAACTGATTCACGCCGGAAAAAAGGTGGTGAAATCGAGACTTTTCAATTATACAAAGATGCGAAAGGAAAAGAAGTAACAGCACTTGATAGCCTATGTGGTGGTCGCGTGACTGTTAGTATGGAAGTAATTGAGCCGATGCCACATATTTTGATTGCAGGTGGAGGTCATGTGGGTAAATGTGTAGCTATAGTAGCAGATTCCTTAGGATGGAATTATTCAGTATTTGATGTTAGGAAAGATTACTCAAATAATGAAAAATATCCATTAGCAGTTGAAACAATAACAGGTAGTGCAAAATCATTCCTAGATTCAGAAAATATTGAGTCAATGAAAAGATTTTCAGATATTCTTCTACTTGGCCATGATTGGGCTGTTGATCAAGAGTTATTGTTAGGGCTGCTAAAAATAAAAGGAGAGGATAATCGTCCTAGAATAGGTGCAATAGGATCTACTTCTAAATGGAGTTCTTTCAGAAAAGAAGCATTAGAAGATGGAATCAATGAAAGTTGGTTTAATTCTGCTAGATGCCCGATAGGCATAGAGATTGGTGCGGAGACTCCTGAAGAAATTGGCCTAGCAGTGTGTGCGGAAATTTTAGTTCTGGAAAAAAATATCAATAACCCGGAGAACTGAAAACTGAAATCGAACGGGGAGTTATAATGAGAAGTCAGTCGGTAACTCTGGTTTTACTAATCACTGTAGCATCTTTGAGTGGATGTTTATCAAATGAAGAGAGTAAAGAGGACATTATTGAGATTGAAAATGACTTCCGCACTTATTCAGTAGTTGCTCCTATAGATACTGGAATTAACGTATATCATGATCATTTTAGGACAAATGAAACTATTCCTGATTGGTTGTTAGATGGTTTAGGAGTAACTATGACTTGTGAATTGACTTTCGTAGGAACGTGGCAAGAAAGATATGATGCAGATAAAGAATCATGTTGGGATATTATAAATTCCACCGACATTGTCTATTTCCCCGGAACAAAAATAATTGGTACGACACCTGATGATGAGACAGATATCCCAATACTTGACGACCCATCAGATGGACACGGATCTGCAGTCACAGGTGCTGTACTTAATGCGAATCCTGAAGCAATCATTTTCTTTGTAGAAGGATTTAGCGATGCGGCAGTATTAGCAGCAGCAAATCAACCATTGGTCGATATAATAACTACAAGTTTTGGGCCAATCGGATCAATTCCAGTGCCAGGTATTGAAGATGCTACAAAAGTAGCTGTTGTACAAGAAAAGAAAATACATACAGGTGCAGCAGATAATTCACCATCTCCTGCAGTTCAAGATTCTACAGCAGGACCTCCATGGAGCATAGGTGTTTCAGGATATGCTGAAGAAGGAGATGATCAAAAGGAAACAATGAGTGGGTCATACCCCGATATTGCAGCAGATTGGACTCAAGTTTTACCGAATCATGATGATATTGATGGCTACCATGAAACAAGTGGAACTTCTTTTGCCACCCCTAGAACTGCAGGGCTTCTTTCTAAAATAATCCAATACCTTAGAACTGAATCAGGGGACTTCTCATCAGGGGCTGATCCAGAAACTCGAGGTGGTTACCTAGTTAATGGAGATAATCTGAATATCTCTCAAGCAAATATAAGAGATGCACTAAATCTTTCTGCTTGGTACCCCTCTTTCAGTACATGGGATCCACTTTCCGGAACTACTCCTGTATCTCCTGTAGCTCCATGTACGCAACTAGGGTGGGGCGTGGTTAACGAATCAAATGTAGAACCAATAATTAATCATTTAAATGGAATTAGTACTCAACCAAATAGACCCTCAGATGTGACTATTTGCATGGAAACTAATCAAGAGATTAGAGAATCATACTGGAATTAGAAAACATCGACGGATTAAATAAGAAACTGGCACTGCACTCATTATGCGTAAGGTTGTCCTGAAGTGGAAAACTAATTCTTTACGCGGCTCGAAAGAGATTTCTAAGATTTTAAATATCTGTGAAAAGATAGAAATTTTGGGCCATCTCTCGATAAATGAAAATGGTGTCACACAACTTGCCGAAGTTAAGTTAAAAGAAGGGAAAAAAATAGAACAAATCTCCGAATTAGATAATTTCGAAGTCGTCACTGTGCATGAAGAAAATGACGATGGTGTCCTAGTAAGTTTATTTTGTACACATCCCCTTGCGTTAAATGCAATTGAATTATCAAATATCCATATCCAACCACCTTATGGGATTTCAGAAAAAAAAGGGATGGAGATGAGGATATCAGGATTATCTAATTCGGTTAGAAGATTTATCAGTCTAATTAGGATTGTGTTACCACCCGATAATATCTCGGTGCAATCTTTTCAAAAAGAAAATAATGATAATGTTTGGGAGACCATTCTTACTGAAAGACAACTTGAAGTTTTATCTCATGCTATAAGGAAAGGATTCTACAGCATGGATAGGGATGTCACATTAAAAAAACTTGCAGATGAGATGCAAATGGCGAGAAGTACTTATGGAGAACATATAAGAAGAGCCGAGGTTGAAATAATGAATAAGATAATGAATGACTTGAATTAAGACTTAAGGCCTGAAACCGAATGCTCAAATGGAAACCCCGGTTGGTAAGGATGTTAGCATGAGTGTCATACGCCTACCAATGCTCCCAAGCTCTGAAAAAATACCTTGGAAAGCAAATGTAAATGGCAAATCAATTTCGGAGCCGATTGAAAGTAATGCAATACTTCTTGATGTGCTAAGAGATCAAGTTGGAACTCTAGGTGTCAAAAGAGGATGCGACATGGGAACTTGTGGTTGTTGTTCAGTATTAGTTGATGGAAAACCTAAGCTTTCTTGCTTAGTTTTAGCACAGGAAGTATCTGATTGTGAAATAACGACGGTTGAGGGTTTGGCAGATGGCCATCATCTTCATCCTATACAAGAAATGTTCGGAGAATATGGAGGAAGTCAATGTGGATTCTGTACACCTGGATTTTTAGTAGTCATATCTGCATTACTTGAAGAAAATCCGTCACCTAACGATTCTGAAATAAAAAATGCAATTGAAGGAAATCTATGCAGATGTACAGGATATCAACAAATTGTTGATTCTGTCAGAGCAGCAAGTGAATTACTTAATTCTGGAGATAAAATAAACAACTCAACACAACCTAAGAGTAACCCTAACCCTGGATTTGACGAATGAGGAATTATAATGTCAAAGAAAGAAAAAAAAGAGATGGTTGGCTATAGACAACAACCAGGAAAAATTAACTTTTCAAGACCTGGTTCTGGCGGTAAAAGCCCATTTAGTGAACCAAGAGATGAACAAATGATTCCGGTGAGTCAAGGAGGAGAAAAAGAACAACCTTGGGGGAGTCATAGACATGACAAATTGATTACTGGTAGAGTTATTGGTAAACCAACATCACTCGTAGATAGTAAGTGGAAAGTCACTGGGAGGGCAAAATATGGTGATGATATTAGATTACCAAATGAATTAATTGGAAAAATTGTCCGTTCACCTCATCATTATGCAAGAGTTTTGTCTATTGATTTATCTAAAGCTCTTGAATTACCTGGCGTGATATCCATAGCAACTGGAGATGATGCGAAAAATAAATTCGGAGTCCTTCCTGTAACAAAAGATGAGCATGCAATGGCAGTAGATAGAGTAAGACATATCGGAGATTTAGTTGCATGTGTAGCTGCAGAAAATGAAGCGACTGCATTAGAGGCAGTACGCCTAATAGATGTCGAATATGAGATTCTTGATTCAATTCATGACATGAAAGATGGATTAAAAGATTCGGAAGAACCTATTCATGACAGAGGAGAGTATCACATTGGAGAATCTAATGTCCAAAAAAGAGTATTTCAAGAATTTGGAAACATTGAATCAATGCAAAAAAATGCAATTGTTAGTCACAAAAAGAATTGGTTTTTCAATGGAGTAAATCATGCCGCTACAGAACCACATGCAGTAGTTGCTGATTGGGATCCATCGGGTAGATTAACGTTGTATACGCCACAACAGGTGCCTCATTACGTACATAGGGCATTAGCAGATGTTCTAGAAATTCCTATGCATCAAATAAATGTTCATCGAACATTTGTTGGAGGAGGTTTTGGAGGTAAATCGGACCCATTCCCACATGAAATGTGTGCATCTATATTAGCACGTAAATCTGGAAGACCAGTAAGAATAACATTTGATAGAGAGGAAGTTTATTGGATAAATAGAGGAAGACACCCCTCTCATATTGAAATGAATTTACATGCTGATGAAGAAGGAAGACTTTGTGGAATTGAGACTGATGCATTAATTGATGGAGGAGCTTTTGCATCTTTTGGTCATGTAACTACATATTACAATGGCGTACTTCACACCGCACCTTATGAAATAGGGGCATTTCACTACACTGGAGCAAGAGTTTGGACTAATAAGCCAGCTAGTGGAGCAATGAGAGGTCATGGAGCAGTGAATTCTAGGTGTGCAGTAGAAGTGGGAATTGATGATTTATCAGAAAAACTACAAGTGGACCCTATTTCTTTCAGATTAGCCAATTTATTACCACCTAACTCAGCAACAATAACCGGTTTCAGAGTTACTAGTATAGGCATGAGAGAATGTCTTGAAAGAGTTATGAAAGAATCCGGGTGGAAAGATAAATTCAGAAAAATGCCATTAGGTCATGGAATAGGTATAGGGTGTGGATTTTTCATTTCAGGAAGCGGTTTACCAATTCATTGGGACCCAAATAAATTCCCTCACGCAACTGTTCATCTGAAAATAGATATGGACGGAGGAGTTACAGTACATACTGGTGCAGCAGATATTGGCCAGGGATCAGATACAGTAGTAGCTCAATCAGTAGCAGAAGTTCTTGGTCTACCACTCGATATGATTAGAGTGAAATCTAGAGAAACTGACACCTCGCCAGTAGACCTAGGGTCCTATTCTTCAAGAGTGACTTTTATGAATGCGAATGCAGCTATTTCAGCAGCCATGAAAATAAGGCAAGAATTACTTGTTTCAACTTCAGAGATTACAGGTGCACCAATTGAAAAGTTGGTTTTTGGGGACCGGAGAATTTTCAGAAAAGATGACCCAGCAGTTGGCGTATCTTATCTAGAAGCATTACATAAAGCACAGGAAGAAAGAGGCGCCTTAGTTGCCTCTGGAGCATATAGGACACCTCCCATGGGTAGAGCGCACAAAGGTGCAGCTGCAGGATTAGCGCCTGCTTATTCATTTTCTGCTTATGTTGCAGAAGTTAAAGTGGATGTTGAAACAGGGCAAACAAAAGTTGAGAAAGTTTGGGCTGCACATGATTGTGGTAAGGCATTAAATCCTCTCGCCGTAAAGGGACAAATAATTGGTTCTTGCCACATGGGTATGGGCCAAGTTCTTTCTGAAGAAATGAGATATGGAAGAAATGGTAATCTTATGAATACTGATCTTCTTGATTATAAAATACCAAGCGTACATGAAATGCCAGAAGTTATGCCAATAATTGTTGAATCAAATGATCCAGAAGGACCTTTTGGAGCAAAAGAAGCTGGAGAAGGACCGCTTCTACCCATATTGCCTGCTGTTTGTAACGCAGTTTATGATGCAATAGGAGTTAGAAGTGAAGAATTACCTATAACTCCAGATAGATTATACAAAAATATTGAGAAAAAATGTAGAGAATTAAAAATCAAAGATCCATTAGACCTTCCATCACCTAGATTGAAATTATCGAAGTTACAAGATAAACTTGAACAGAGAGCCGAAGAACATTCGATCAGAGATAAAGAAAGGAGATTAAAATCAGATATTAAACCCTACCATAACGGAGCACTATTTGGGATGGATCCAACAATACCTCCGGATGAGGTAGACGAGAGTTGGAAGGTGACAGTAATCCCATCTAAAGAATATCTTGAGAATCCCCGATTAGCTGGAAAGGCATGGCTACATACTGAAAGAAGAAAGAGAGGTGATTAAAATGAAGATGCCTCCGTTCAAACTGTATACTCCGAATAGTTTAGAAGAAGCTTTAGAAATTGCAAAAAAAATACAATCAAATGAGGAGGAATTTGATTGGGTAGCTGGGGGAACTGATCTTCTACCCAACTATAAATGGCATCTTAATGCAAAAAAAAGTGTGATTTCTTTAGCTAAAATTACGCAATTAACTGAACTTTCAAACACCCATATTGGTGCTATGGTAAGATTACAAGATTTAGCTGACTCAGAAATAACTCATCCAGTCCTTGCTAAATCTGCTAATTCAATAGCCAGTATAATGATTAGGCGTTCGGGAACTGTAGGAGGGAATATTTGCTTAGACACAAGATGTTATTGGTTTAACCAAACAGAAGATTGGAGAGAATCAATAGATTGGTGCCATAAATGTGATTGTGGAACTGGAGCGGATTGTAGAGTAATACCAAATCAAAATACATTATGCGTAGCTACATATCAAGCGGATTTAGCACCTGTGTTAATGTGTATGGAAGCTAAAGTACACTTGATATCTACCTCTGGAAAAAGAGAGATGTTGTTGAAAGATTTCTTTGAACTTGATGGCATGACAAGGAATAAATTACAACCAGGAGAATTATTAACTCATATCAGTATACCAGAGGGAATTTCTGAGTGGGCAGGAGATTATCAGAAATTACGTCAGAGAGAATCATGGGATTTCCCTGAAGCAGGAGTTGCTGTTCTTTGGAAAAAGGAAGAAAATATCCTCAAAAAATTAAGAGTTGCTACTACTGGTCTAGAATCAATACCTGGATATCATGGGGATTTATCGTCACTACTAGTAGAAGACTGGAATGGAAAAGAGAGTATCTCTACCCTCTCTGAAAATATAAGAAAAGCTGTTAAGCCAGTACAAAATACATGGTATACACCATCTTACAGAAGAAAGATGGTGAAGGTATTAACAAAGAGAGCCTGTAAGGGCTTATTAGGTGAGTAAGATGAAGAAAATCATATGTTTCTCTATGTTTGCTATTTTATTCCTAAGTTCAACTACTCTTACTTACGCTCAACAACCAGAATTAGGAAATTGGGAACTAGGAATAAAATATATTGCCGAAGATGAAAGTAACCCATTTATTATTGCTGAAAACGGAGAGAAATCAATTGAATTCTATGTACATAATACTGAAACTTTTGAAGTAGAAGTTAGTTTCACATATGATTTACCTTTTGAGGGGAATCCTGATGGTCCAGAAAATGAAAAAATACAACCAGGAGATAATGAATCGTTCATACTTACTATCAGGGACATCGATGTTTTTGATTTCGATGCAAACTCACTGGAAGAAATGAAAATCACTGCAAGTTTAGTTTCTCGAGCAAGTATTGCAGTTTTAATTCCTGAAAATCAAGAAGCTTTAGCTGACCTAAAAATACCAGTAATTCACTCTATTACAGTTGACATCGCAGATCCAGTTGGGTCGATGAATGCAGGTACAGATATGATTTTGAGAGTTATTGTAACTAACACTGGAAACATAAAAGATAAGGTCGGAGAAATAGATTTGTCAGATAATTGCCCTCTAATGACATTAGATAACGGATTAGACAAATTACTTGTAATTGATTTAGAAAAGGGACAATCCTCAAATGCAGATTTAAAAATCACTGCATCAGAAAGTCATCCAAGAAAAAACTGTAAATTAGAAATAACCGTTTACTCAAACGGTGCCATGAATTCAGGATCTTCTAAAATATCGGAGGATGAAACCTCAATTACGGTTGAACCACCATTAACTAAACCAGTAGATAATCAACCCGCACCAGATGATCAAGATGGTATTTCGGAAGTTGTTGATTCAAACCTACCGTCAGCAGGATTGAATACTATTTTATTAGCCACTTGTATAGCATTATTTAATTCTAATTCGAATAAGAAAAAGAAAAATAATTATTAAAAAATAAGGAACGAATATTGCATTTAAAATACTCTTTAAGGGATTAAAACGAGTTATTGACCTGAACCAGTAGCAGCAACATATAACTATCATTCATTACTGGGTTGAGTTACTGTTCAGCGTTTGCTATGTTCTATAACAAAAAAAAGGAATGATTATTGTGGTGGAAGAAAATGAAGGTGGTTGGGATTTCAACACAGTAGTGATAGGTTCTATCACAGTAACTGTGGTACTGCTTCTACTAGCGCCAATGATGATGGTGATAGGTAAAGAGACGTCTTACTCCGCCTATGAATCGAATAATTTAGCTCAATTAAGTGAAATGAGAGAGGATATGACAGATCCTACTGGACTAGAGGGTGGATATTTCATAGCAAATACAATGTCTACACCGATGCTAGTAAATGATTGGAAAGACCCTCATCGGACTTTGTTAGTTATTGTGTCACCTGAAAAGCCAATTGATGAAACTGCTGCTGATGCAATTTATGATTTTGTAACAGAGAAAGGAGGTAAAGTAATAGTCGCTGCAGACAATACTAATGCAAATAGATTAGCATCTAAATTTGGAGTATCATATTTCGATTCCCCCCTATTAGATCAAAACCAGCACTGGCTGGAATATGATGAAAATGGAGATGTAGAGGAACCAGTTTGGCAGAATGTTTGGAGCGTTGCATCCGTTGAGAACGATGTTAACGAAATGGAAGCAGGTGCTGCCAGAAAAGGTTGCTCCGATTTCCAAGTTTCTAATAACGATCCAAAGTCATGTAGAATGCCAGTCATGTTCCGTTCACCTACTGGGATAAGGTTTGAGCCTACCTCTGAAGATTTACCTCAGACAAATCCAGATAGCCAGAGAGAAGTCAATATTCTTGCCACAGCCTCATCTTCTGCATTCATAGATATCGTGGGGGATGGAGATGCAAGTAATGCTAAAAATCCAGCACCGGGTGATCTAGCTCTAGTGGTGCGCATAGATTATCCTAATGTCCAAGTTTATGACAAAGCCACTGGTAAAGGTTTTAGCAACTTAGAAGAAATAAGCGTCACAGGAAGTATTGTGTTTGTGTCAGATGATGAAGCGTTTTCAAATAGGTTATGGGATATATCAACTGCTGCAGAAACTGGAATGAGAAGTTCTTGTGAAGGAATTGTAGAATCAAAATGCTGGATGAATGAAATTAACGATAATAACGACTGGAATGGGAATAGTGTATATTTCCAAATGTTAATACATTCAATGATGGAATTTGATAATACTCAACTCTCTAGCCAAATAAGGCAAGACACAGGAAACTTTCAAATTGTTTTCGATGAAAGTAGACATGCAACAGGAACTCTTTCAGCACCGTTTGTAGCTACTATGTCTACAGTAGTATTACTAACATCTAATACATTCCTTAAGTGGCTCGTAGTTCTAAACGTAGGTTTACTACTACTTGTTTCAATGATGGTGGTGCCTGAGAAGGAAAATTGGAGACATGTGTTCGACCTAACTAAATTCAATCAAAGACCTAACAAACTAGACTCGAGCACGTATAAATTAAGAGTCAAACAATCATTATTTACTAAAGTAAGAGTGCATCATGACCTGACTCGAGACCAAATGGCTTCAAAACCACCTGCAGAAGTCCAAGCAATGATAGGCGACCCTAGGCTAGTCGAATTAGCTTACAGCCAAACACGTACATACTCACCCCAAGAACTAAGGCAACTCATGGTAGCTATTAGAAAATGGGGCAAGGGAAATTAGATTAATTGGAGAGAAAAAAAATGAATGCAACACCACCAGCAAATAAACCAGAAGCACCGCAAGCAGACGCGGTTAGCCAGGGTTATGCAAAGAAAGCCGAAACCGTTCGTGGATCTAAAAAGATGAGTGACAGACTCGAAGCTGTAGGAGCAATCGGTGAAGCGATTAGCCTAGAGGTTCAGAAAGTTATTATTGGAAAGAGTCACGTAATTGACAATGTTATGGTAAACATTTTGGCAAATGGTAATCTTCTATTCGAAGATTACCCAGGACTTGCAAAAACACTGATGACCAACACTTTCGCTGACGCACTTGGATGTGATTTCAAGCGTGTACAGTTTACACCGGATTTGCTTCCAGCAGATATTACTGGAACAAATATCTATGATGCAAAGAAAGGAGAATTTACTTTCAAACCAGGTCCTATTTTCTGCAACTTACTTCTATCAGATGAGATAAACAGAGCACCTCCTAAAACACAAGCGGCTTTACTTGAAGCTATGCAAGAAAAGCAAGTGACTATTGGTATAATTACTCACAAGTTGCCGTCACCGTTCTTGACAATGGCTACCCAAAATCCAGTAGAACAAGAAGGAACTTATCCACTACCTGAAGCTCAGTTAGATCGATTCATGTTCAAAATGTCAGTAGGTTACCCTGATAGGGCAGATGAGGATGAAATTCTAAGAAGAAGAATTGAGAGAGGGAAAGATGAGGTCGAAGTGGACATAATTACTGACCCTGCGAGAGTTGTTGCAATGCAACAGGCTATTGAAGATGTATATGTGGATCCTGCAGTAAGAATGTACATGGTTGAGATCGTATCTAGAACAAGAGAAGATCCTCGTGTATTAGTCGGCTCGTCCCCTCGTGGTTCCCAAGCATTACTGAAAACAAGTCGTGCGGCTGCTGCAATGCGTGGTAGAGATTTCGTTACCCCTGATGATGTCAAATCAGTTGCAACATTAGCTGTGGCACATAGATTAATTCTGAAACCGGAACATCAAATAAAAGGTCTTGAGAACGATCAAGTAGTCTCAGATATCCTTAGACAAGTACCAGTTCCAACTGTCTGAGATTATTGGACTGATTAATAGGAGATTTGCTTATGGCATGGAGTAGAAAATCAGCGATGTTTGCTTCGCTGGCGGTAGCTCTATATCTTCTAGGTCTAGTATTACGTAATCAACAACTAGTAACAGTAGCAGTAGTTCTTCTTTCGTTCCTTACATGGGCGGCATTTAGAACCACGAATGCAGATGTATCATCATCTGGAAGAAGAATGGAGGATGATAACGACACAGGTGGTATTGCATTACAAAATCTCGTAGCACTGAGAAGATTATCATCAGCACGTGTTTTCGAGGATGGTGAAATCGATGTATCTATAAGAATCCAGAACAAATCAAATCTTTCCAAAGTTCTAGAAGTTAGAGATCGAGTACCAGAAGTAATGAGAATAAAGAAAGGAGCAAATTACGTATTGATGGAATTAGGCCCTCAAAGAGAAACAGAAATCTCATATACTATTGAAGCCCCATTACGAGGCTTCTACACAATTGGACCAGTATGCATCAGAATACAAGATACATTTGGACTATTCCATAATGAAAGAGAGATTCATCTTTATGATGATTTCCTAGTTTTCCCTAAAATGGAAGATATTAAAGATGCATTAATCAAAAGTCGCGTACCAAAGATATTCACTGGTGCAGTAAACATAAGAAATCCTGGTGAAGGATCAAATTTCTATAACCTAAGAGAATATGTGCCAGGGGATGCGATGAAGAAAGTAAACTGGAAAGCTACTGCTCGATCAGGTGGTAAATTGATGGTTAATGAGTTCGAGAGAGATGCAGTTAGTGATATTATCTTACTAGTAGATAGTAGATCAGTGTCTGAAACAGGTCCAGTAAGTAGGAACTCATTGGTATATAGTACTAGAGCAGCAGCAAGTTTAGCACAATATTTCCTTTCAAGAAGAGATTCAGTAGGATTGGTTGTCTATGGTGATGAAATTGTATCAGTAGACAGAGACACTGGTAAAAAGCAATTATATGTTATTCTAACAAAGTTAGCAGGAGCTATGGCAAAAGGTAATACTCCCCTGAAAGTTGTAACAAATAGGATTATGCCATATATTAATAGAGGTAGCCCTATAATTATTCTAAGTCCTCTAGAAGACGATCCTACTATAATTGAAGCAGTTAGAGATTTCAGATCTAGAAACTTTGATGTTACAATACTATCACCAAGTAGTTTAGAATTTGAGTTTGATGCAAGAAGATTAGATAGAACTGGTTATGAATTACTGAAAACAGAAAGAGATATCCTAATGAGTGAATTAAGAGGTCTAGGAGCGAATGTCATGGACTGGGAACCAGATATGCTATTGAATACAGCATTATCTGGTGCAAGAGGATTTTAATGGAGGGATTGATTTGGTAGAAAAAAAATCAGATACTGCTCATTTATACGATGGTAAAACTGTCAGATCTTCAGCTCCTAGCAGAAAAAAAGCAGCAGGTAGGATGAAAGGAAGTTCAGAGATTCCTAAAGATGCTATTCCAGAAGTCCACGTACCATCTATGATAGAGTCATTATTTGGTGGCCCAATTGTATCTAAAACTAAATTCTTACCACCTGATAGGGTAGTGAAGAACCTACAGATGTCAGCAGCAATTATCCTAACACTTTTATCTATCGTGACATTTACTGTGACACCTGTATCTGGAACTGCATGGTTTTGGTTAAGCGATGTAATCAATCAACCAGCAATTGGAGCATTATTCCATATATTGCTAATAGCAATGGGTTTTATTGGAGGGATGTATGGAATATTCCAAAGAGAACAACGTGCAATTTTGATATCTTATGTCATCTTAATTTTAGTTACTATTAGATTTGCAGGCAGTAAAGTTGAATTTGGTATAGACTTACTTCCCGATGGAGAAATATCTCAAAAACTACTATTAATTTCTTATGCACTTTTCCTTGTAATGTATATTGAACTAACAAGTGGAGTCATAAGATTCTCAATGCTTGATAAATCCATTAGAACTGGTGAAGTATATGTGATGAATGTTAAGAAAATAACTTCTCAATACTATAAGTCATTAATGATCACACCTTTAGTAGCGGGCTTAGTTGCATTAATTACTCTAATGATTAATTTAATCATCCCATTCATAGTTGGATTACTAGGTAGTGACTCTACTGCAAAAAGACTTGAAGAAAGTGTTGAATTAACATCTGTTTATGGAGTTGCTTTGGGAACGGCAGTTGTATTTATGATTGTAGCATCTGCATTTGCTGTCAACTTACCAGCAAGATTAGCTCAAATGCGAGAAAATAGTAACAAATAAATAAAACTTTATTCAATATATCCGCCAATTAAGCCTAAATCCGAAATAACAAGTATAGCAACTGCTTCAACCACAGGTACCGCTCGAGGACCTAATACTGGATCATGTCTACCATGTACTTTCAGGGGCCTTTGCTCTCCACTTGGTAGATGTAATGTTGATTGTTCTCTGGCAAGGCTACTTGGGGGTTTGAAATGAACAACAACTCTGATACTAGCACTAGTTGAGCGACCACCCAAAGACCCATCTGCATTACCTGATTCTGAACCTTCCAATACTGGTTTACTCTCTTCTAAAGTCCAGGCATCGTTATTTTCTGAACCTCTCATCCTTGAGGTTTTAAAACCGTGAGAAAACTCTACTGCTCTAGCTCCAGGGATTGCCATTAAACCTCTCGCTAAGGCCGGTTCAATTCCATCAAACCATGGTTCACCAACCCCTATTGGTAATCCTTCAATTAATAATTCAACAGAGGAACCTATGGAATCAAGTTCTTTTCTGATAGTCTCTAATAATTCAGACATTCTAACGACTGCTTGAGAATCTCTACAATTCAAACGAGCCATATCAGTTCCCTCCTCTAATGGAGTAAATCTATCTAATTTGAATAAGGGTTCAGATACGATATCGCCAACACTTGCTAAATGAGCCGAACAAGACCAACCTACTGAATCTAACAAAGCACGAGCCTGGCTTCCAGCTGCTACAAGACCAAAAGTAAGTCTAGCAGATTGTGACCCTCCTCCTCTGAGATCACTTGCTCCTTCTGAACGAATATGCTCAACCATATCAGCATGGCCTGGACGAGGATGATCTGGAAGAAATGAATAATCTTTTGAACGCACATCAGAGTTATACGTCAGTAAAAGTATTGGCCAACCCGTAGCAATGCCTTCATTAACTCCAGACATTATCTCACATTCGTCAACTTCTGCTCGAGAGGAAAGACCCTTTCTTCCTGGTTTCCTTCTATTAATGAAATCTAACAAAACATCATTATCAATAGGTGTTCCAGCAGGTAATCCTTCCAATAATGCACCTACACAACGACCATGACTTTCACCAAAAAGAGTGACACGAAGACGTTCACCTAACCTCATACTCATTTAATCAACTCCGTTAAATTTTTATTTAAAAAATTACTTTCAATAATTTCATAATTAGTCCGACTAAGGACCTCTCTAATGGATGTAGAATCCTGAACAAAACATACAACCGATATTGCAGGGCCCGAACCAGTTATTGCCGCTGAAATCGCACCATTCGCTATTGCATTATTACAGATACGTAAAGCCTCATCATCACCAGTCGCTGCGGCTACCGCCATACCATTAGATGACATTGCATGGAAAATTGAGCCATTTGATAAGGAACTTAAAGCACGATCAAAAATCTTAGATTGATTTTTAAATGTTTCAATATCTATGGTATTAGAACGTCTTCCTCTAAGTATTATGAAAACTGAAAAACTCTCATTTAACTCTCCTTCAAGTAGGACTGATTCTGCGGCTGACTGATATGGATCAACTAATTTCCACCCTGTAGAGATAGATGCCCATGTGTCATCCATGCTTCCAGAGATAGTACATCCTGCATGACGTTGTGAAGACACTGCTAAATCAACTATTTCGAAATCATTCAAGCCAGCCCATGTAGCATCATTCAAGGCCTTTAATGCAGCACAGGAAAGTGCTGAACTTGATTTAAGACCTTGCCCAATAGGTATATCGGAAGATATACGCCATCCAAAATTATCAGGTAAAGGTAGGCCTTGTTGCGTCCAAATAAACTCTATTGAATCAAGTAATGAGTGATAATCCTCTTTGATTTCTTGAGATTCTGAAACTAATTCAACTGTCGTTTGTAAATTAATACCTAGTGAACATCCTTTACCTAATCCTAAAGCATGCAGTATTGAAATCGCAGCATTTGCTTTCGCTTCAGCGAGAACTTTCATTTTTCAATCATCTCCCCATCCAACGCATTACCTATGTGCCTCATTTGATTATCATTACGCACAATAATCTCATCGCCAATTTTAATATCTGTTACTGAAATTATTTTTCCAGATTTATCAACAAGTCTCACCGTCTCAGCTTGTTGTAACATTATTTGACCTTCAAATTTCGATTTAGACTCGAAACGAATTATTAGGAATGGCCGCTTTTCTATTTTTAGACGGCCTATTATACATTTTCTTCTTTGGCCAGAATGAGAGATTATTGCTACCTCATCACCTGCGGATAATTCAGAGAGATAACGAGTTGAGCCATCGGCCATTAGAACATATGAGTGAACAGATCCTGCATTAACTCTGAATGGTCTTGAAGGAACATATTCAGATTCAATAGTTTCACCATGAACTAAGGCAAGAGAAAATGAAGTCGAACCAATAACCATGCCTTCGCCAACCTCTAATCTTTCAATTAAGTCAATACAGACTCTTTCTCCTATTCCACTCGATTCAATAGATAGTACCCTAGCAGATGATAAATCAGTAATAGGATTAGAAGTCATTCTTATTGGCATATTAGAAGAAATTAATTCAGCTTGCCTCCAGAGTTCATCATCTTGAGAGGGTAACAAGAGAGCATCAACACCATGTTCAAGAGCAAAAGCAGCACCATTAATATCTACAACCTTATTTATTGCAACTGCGATTTTAGTGCCACTTCCTGATGAATTAGAGATTAAATTTTCTAAAGGAATCATTTGCCAATCTGAACATCTAACAAGAACCCAAGGTATCATGCCAATAAGAGAAATTGCTTCTTTTTGAGATTCTGAATCATCAAGATTTACTTCGACTACATCAGGAGCAGACCCAGTCCATAATCTAGAACTAGATTTCCTTGAAGATTCATTTTGATTTGAATCTTGCCAAAGTTCCAAATATTCACCTCTCAAGTAATTTTGAAGCTGAAGCTGCAGTTGCACCATCATGAACTATAGCTCTAAGTGCACGAATACAATACTCAGGATCATTGGCACCAAATACTTGACGACCGATACAAACACCAGATCCACCAGATAAAATCGCTAGTTCGACAATTTCAAGTAAGTCATTGAATGATATTCCTCTAGGCCCACCGGAAATAAAGACAGGTATAGGAACTGCTTGACAAACTAGCTTGAACGATTCGATATCACCTGTCCAAGGCACCTTAACTACATCACACCCTAATTCCCAAGCAACTCTAGCTGCATGTGCAACACCTCTTGTGATATCACCTTCTGAGATTTTCAGATGAGGCCCTCTAGGATATATCATTCCAAGTGTAGGGAGGCCTAATGCCATAGCTTCACTGGTCAACATTCCCATGTCTTCGATCATTTCAGGTTCATTTTCATCACCAAGATTAATTTGTGCTGAAACTGCAATAGCACCTCTTACAAGACACTCTTCAGCATTAGCGACCCTTACCTTATACTGATCTCTAGGGCCTGCATTAACAGTAGAAACAGATACATGACAAACGAAATTACCCCAACCAGTATGATCAACATAATGACTCAAAGCACCTTTCTGTAAAACAATTGCATCAGCACCCCCCGATATGCAAGAAGATATGACTTTATCCATTTGTTCAAGACCCTTTTCTGGATAACCAGAAATGCCATGGTCCATAGGGATCCAAACACCTTTCCCACCAGGAAGAATTTTGGCTAGACGGTCAACAAGCCCTTCTCCCATGAATTAGCGCCTACTGTATCACTCTTGAAATGTATCGTATGGAAATAATAGACAATTTATCAGATATAATTAGAAATCAAAGGTCTAAATCAATAATTAGTGGAGCATGATCTGAAACTACAAGACCTCCTTCTCTCAACACATTTGCTGATTTGAATATCTTTAATGCCGCTTTATTAGCAAGAGCATAATCGATTCTCCAGCCTCTATTCAAGGCTCTAGCTTGTCCTCTATTTGACCACCAAGAATAAGGCCCCTTGATATCACCAACTTCAATTCGAAGTAAATCATTCCAACCTGTCGATAAAAAGCGAGTAAACCAATCTCTCTCATGGATAAGAAATCCAGAAGTATTCCTGTTACCTGAAGGATTCCAGATATCATTTTCTGTATGTGCAATATTTAGGTCACCACAAAGAAGTACAGGTTCATCAATATCTATAAATTTCTTAGCCCAAATAAGTAAATCCTCTAGCCATTGATCTTTAAACTTCTGCCGTTCAATATTTGCCCCACCATTTGGGAGATATATGTTAATACAGTGAAGTTTACCATGTTTTGTATGGAGGACTCTACCTTCTGAATCATCTAAATCAACATTAGTTAAGATTCCACGGCCCTCTTCTGAGATCCCTATTCTAGACCAAGTAGAAACACCAGAATAACCCTTCTTTTGAGCTGGGTGCCAAATGACTTCATGCCCGTCAGCAGGTTTCCAATTATCTGGCATTTGTTCAGGTAAAGCTCTGACTTCTTGAAATAACCATATATCACTATCAATTTCCTCTATAAAATCATCGAGACCTTTACGATGAGCTGCTCGGATACCATTTAAATTCCATGTCACAATACGCATTTTTCATCCTCACTGTGAGAGATCTTTTACCTTATCTACAAGATTCATTCTACTGACTCGATACATCCCATATGGAGTTAGAATAACCGAAATTAATAAGACTACACCAATCAGTTGTACTATGACCATGTAATCCAACTTAACAGTCAAAAAGAAAGCCCATTGAGACATTGTAGAAATTAATGCTTGAGTTCCAAAATACGTAAAGATACAAGCAAGAACACCCCCTATTAGTCCAATAGCGATGTGCTCCCCTAGCATCATTGCACCTATCTTATTTATTGGAGCACCTAGTACTCTCAGTGTTGCAATCTCAACATCTCTCTCAGCGAGATTCATCAGTAAAGTATTGAATAATACAATTATGGCAATAATCACTCCTAATGATAGTACAGCTCCAAAAATCCCCTGTTGTTGTTCTAATACTGATTTATAAGTATCGACTAAATCTTCCTTCTGTGTAATCCCAAGAGAAATTTCACCGAGTTCATTGTCGACTACTACACCTTCTGGGAGTTGAAGCAAGACAGAGGTTGCTTCAATACCAACAATTGGCGATAAGTCTTCACGATGGAAGTATACTGTACGATAAATTTCACCTTGTGTAATACCGGTAATCTCAATCTGCTTAGGTGTTGAACCGAACATTAAAGTCTGAGTTTGACCAATTTGCCAATCTAAAAAATGCTGTAATCCTTCGTCAATTAATACCTGAGTAATCTCTGAATTAGCATTAGGTAGCTTTCCTTCTTTAAGATTTATAATAATCATTGAATTATCATTAGTAGAGATAGAATCTAATCCATAGGTCGATAGATATCTTGAATCGCCCTCAGGATTAGCGGGGAATACTAGTATAGACTCATGATTAACACCCCTTAAATCAGCCCATTCATTTACATCTATTTCTCCTCCAAACGGAACTACAACCTCTGCATCCCAATTTTGATTCTCATTGATATTACCTAATATTGCATCTTCCATTGTATTCATCATCAGCAACATGCTACCAAAAATAAGCATAGAGAGACCTACTGCAAAGAATGTAAAAGCGAGTCTAGTGGGTTTTCTGAGACTAGATCTAATTGTTAATCCAACAGTGGAAGGAAGACGAGAAGTCATCCTCTGAATTCCCTTGGAGGATATTCGGATTTGATGCATTCCACGCATAACCTCTAATGGCTGTAGACGAGATGCTTGAATAGAAGGCAATATCCCAGATACCATGACAACTAACATGGCAATTCCTGATATCTGAAAAAGAATTGGCGTTATATCCGCAGGTTCAAGAATTGGTACACCTATGATTTCCTCGTAAATATTTATCATTGCTGGGGCCCCATATAATATCCCTAATATTGAACCCAATAAACAACCTAAGACACCTATCAGAATTGGCATTAATATATATCCAGGAATTATTGCGTATCTAGGAATTCCAAGAGTTCGTAATATTGCAATTTCTCTAGCCTGGGACTGAACCAATCTCTGGAGACTCAAGAAAATAGTAATTCCAGCAACTATAGCAATCATTGCAGTAACTGGAACATACATTGTCATTGCACCTGCTGCATCGGTACGAAGAAGTTCTACAGATTCCACACCTGAACGAGTATAGACTAGAGAAGGTGAGTCATCAATATCGTACATTAGTAGATTAATTTCTTCAATAACAGCACTGAGTTCCTCACCTTCGATTTCATCAGTAGACTGTAAATCAAATTCGGGGGTTCCAACTATGTCAATTAAGAGAAGATTAGATGAGCCTGAACTTAGATTAGCTAACTTTTCAAGTCCGCCAGAAGTCATGTATCCAGTAGCAAAAGAACCAGGTTCAGCAGGAAATAAAGAACCGCTTTGAGCGAAATATAGATGATTAGATTGATGACCAATACCAACCACATTGTAATTCATACTTCCGAACCCTGAACCTATGGAAATAATATCTCCAATCTGGACATCCATTCCAGTTGCTACCCTTGCATCAATTACTATCTCATTATCATTAATGGCCATGACTCCAGAACAGCAATTATGGTCTGGAAACCATACACGATCTACAGATCCCTCACCTATACCATGCCAAACAGCAGGGATGATTGAATTATTTCCATTATCATTAGTATGAAACATTACTCCATCGAGTCTCAAACGAGGTTCACACTTATTCAGAACTAATTCGGAATCTGGCCATTGATTTACAATCTCCTCACAAATTGATTCTGAAGTACTTCCATTCCATACCCAAGTAGGATTTTCAATCCAGATATCTGGTAGATTTACACCCTCGTCAGTATCAGCATATATATCATCATACATCTGCGTAGCAGTATGAGCATATGATGCGAAGGAGACTCCCGAAAATACACCTATCATTACCATTGCAATGACTGCGAATAGACGAATCTTTGTTCTCCATAAGCTTCTAGCCAATCTTTTTGTCAATAGTCTAAACAATCAACCACCTCATACTATTTCATCAGATAAAACTCTTCCACTATCAATTCTAATAACTCTTGTAGCATAGTTAATCAATGATTCATCATGCGTTACAAAAACACAAGTTATTCCTTCAGAATCACATGCCTTGACAAGAACTTCCATCACCATTGCAGAGGTTTTAGAGTCAAGATTTCCAGTTAACTCATCACCGAGAAGTAAGCGAGGTTTCTTTGCAATACTTCTCGCTATTGCAACTCTTTGCTGCTGTCCACCACTTATTTCTGCAGGGAATCGATCTATTTCATCCTCCAAACCAACAAGTTTGAGAAGATCTCTAGCATGTTTCTCATCACGCCCTCCAGCTAGTTCTTGGATTAGAAGGAGGTTTTCTAGAATCGTGAGGTCCTGTAAGAGGTTAAAAAACTGGAAAACATAACCAATATTTTCTCTTCTGAAAGAGGTCATCATCTCACTAGCCTTAGCGATAGGTCTTGAGAAAATAAAATACTCTAAAGGAAATAATAAAATGGATTCAATAGGGTTTAACCAACGGAATCCTGATCTCCAGCGTGGTTTACTAGTAGATGACTGAGGTACCTCTTTACCATCAAAAATATATGTTCCTTCTGTTGGTGTATCCAAAGCAGATAGGCAATTTAGTAAAGTAGTCTTTCCAGAGCCAGATGGCCCTAGTAGAATTATCCTCTCCCCCTCTTGGATAGTTAGATTAATTCCATCTAGAGCCTTGACTACTCCAGAGGCCATTTCATAGTGACGTTTTATCCCATTCATTTTTAGTAGTGTCATTTAATCACCTAGATATTATCTCATTATTGTTTAATTACTAGCACTAGCAAAGAACCTCATTGATTCTCGGAATAATTCTTCACGTCGACGCCTTTTATTCCTTCTTAGATGAAGATATGTGAAAATAAATGCTAAAATAATTAAGAACGGAATGAAAGTCTGAGCATGATATCTCTCCATGAATTCTATGATTCCTCTTGCAGTATATGCCCAAGTAATAGAAGCGGCTGAGCCTCCTACAAGGCATGCTAATAACACTCTACGAAAACGCATCCTAGCAACTAATCCTAACATTGCTCCAACTAAAACACCACTAGCCATAAATGGTATCCAAACAAAAACAATTAATGCCCAGAAACCATATTTATCTATTCTTGATCTATTAGAATGTGCTACATATTCTACTGATGAAAGGATATCTCCCATGAATGGATTTTGTAATAATGCTCCTGTGATACCACCTTGTTTGGCTACCATAGCTTCACCAACTAAGTCATCTTTTTCTGAAATTCCGATAGAATAAGTAAGGCTATCGTATGTCTTCTGCGCTTGTTCAACTCTTCCAGCTACAGCTCTATCTGAGAGAGTCGCTTTCTCATTCCTTGCACTAATTATTAATTCTCTAGAACCTAATGAATGATTTATTTTTTCACTTATATATTGTATTAAGTCCTCTTGCATATCGACATATGATTTGCGATAAAAGAAATATGAAAATCTCATAATTGGTGTATATATCACCCTAATTAATACAGATTCTTCATCAACAATTATAGCAGTACCATAATCTACAAGATTATGTTTTTTGAACCATTTATTCAATAATTGAGTCACTTCTTCATCTAACTTACCGTTAGCACCAAGACCTGTGAAAAATACACTATAGTCTTCTGATAGGACACTTCGCTCTGAGCCAATAATTGAAAGATCACTAGAAAGTATAAATTCGTTATTCGAATTACCATTAATGCCATCGAGAGATATTGATTTAATTTGCAAAGGCCTCATTTCGCCAAATATTGAAAATTCTTCAAGTAAATCTTTAGTGAAACCCGCACGAATATCAGTTGCCTCTCCAATCGTTTTACTAGTTGTCTCATAAGGGATTATAATATCGACAGATATGGCCCTTTCTTGCATCTTCAAATCTTCGAATCTTATTAACACTCTCTGATCTTTCTCAGATTTTCTAAGAGTTCTTTCGATTAGTCTACGGAGCTGTTTTTTAGTTAATAAATCATCAATATCTCTATGATACATTCGGTGCATTAATGGGTACTGGACACATAAGAAGAAGATTGACATTCCAAGTGAAATAATAGCCATCCACCAAGCAGGAACTTGTGCACTACCTCCTGTAAGCATGGCAGTCTCTCTCCCTCCTGCCCATTCCAACGCCATCAAAGCCCATCCCCAGTAACCTAATTCAGCCATAGTTAAACAAACTCTTGGTTCGGGGTCAAAAATCTCAACTTCTTTCCTTATATCAGAACTAAATACTCCACCTGCTGAATGAGTTGTGACTTCAACATCTAGTGTCTTCGTACTGCCACTAATTCTGAGTTGCTCGGAAACTTGAGAAAAGGTTGTGGAATTTGTCACAAATAATTCCGAAGCATTATCACTTTGATATAAACTAACAATTAACAAATAATTACCGACATCAATATTCTCGTCTAATTCGAATAAAAGTTCAACATCTCCTATACCACTTTTATAGTGACCATCATCAATATTTGAATGATTCAGATGAACTAATTCTACAACTAATACGGATGCATTATTCAGCACAGCATTCTTTGATTTCACATTAAATTCATCATGATTAGAAATATAAATATCGAAAGAAATCGCTCCCTCATTATCTACACATTCACCACCTGTATCGAGAGGTGTTTTAGATAGAGTTTCATCTAAAAAGATTGAATCTTCTGCAAATACTCCTGAAGAAAGGAGTGTCACTCCTCCAAAAAATACAATCCCTGCGACCAAACCAAAAATAAGTACAACATCATCAAATGTTTTAGGGAATCTTTTATCGGTATCAGTTCTTCGTGATCTTATCCTATCTAATTCTCTATCAAGACTGTCTTTTTCATTGGGATTAGCAATTCCAAGAGATTCATCTATAATCTTCAATGAACCCTCCTCAACTGACATATTACTTGACGCATGGGGGTGGAACATTAAGTCAGCGGTATAGAGTCATCAAATCTAAAGATAATACTAACAAACATAATCGAAAAGTGGTGCAGGGGACAGGATTTGAACCTGCGAAGCACTACGCACTGGGACCTAAACCCAGCCCCTTTGACCACTCGGGAACCCCTGCTTGTTTCTGCCGGAGAGCATTAGAGTCAAGAATGCAACGGATAGCGTCTTCTCATACCCAAGGGTCTTAACGGGAAGTTAAAGCGACCGAAATAGAGTGGTACTATGGCTCGTATAGGTATAATCGGTTTAGGCAATTGGGGAACTGCACTTGCTAAAGTATGGTGTGACGATGGACATAATGTCATGGGTTGGACGATAGAGCAGGAAGTATATGAGTCAATAATGACAGAAAACATCAATAAAAAGTACTTGCCACATACCGTTATTCCGGATTTACAAGTAACAATGCAAATCGAAGATATAATTACTGAATGTGAAATAATTGTTTTAGCTCTACCAAGTGGAGTGATATTAGATGTAGTCAATGAAATTATCCCGATTCTACGGCCATCACATGTTTTAATTGATTTAGCAAAAGGATTGGCTCCAGAAGAGGAAGGTGGCTCAGGGATTATTTCAAAAGTAATTATTAGAAGACTAAATGAGGCGAAAAAAGCAAATCCATTAGTTGTTATGACAGGTCCAACCATTGCACCAGAAGTTGCAAGAGGAGTAATGACAACTGCATTAGTTGCATGTCATGATAGATCTGTAGCGGAAAGAATCGCAGGCAGATTATCAACAAAAACTCTGATTTTAACACCAGCAGATGATCCTGAAGGGGCTGAATTATGGGGTGCATTCAAAAATACTGTTGCACTTGCTTGTGGTTTAGTAGATGGATTGAGAAATAGCATAGGTGGTGATAATCTTAAAGCAGCATTAGTTCTTGCAGGTTTTAGTGAAGGAATACGTCTCCTTGGTGCTATGGGAGCTGAACCTAGAACTGCCTTTGGTCCCGCAGGATTAGGTGACCTATACGTGACTGCAACAAGTCCAAGAAGCCGAAATAGGACACTTGGAGAAATGCTTGGTTATGGTAAATCTTTAGAACAGGCGTTAGAAGAAATGCACATGGTAGCTGAAGGAGTGAGAGCTACAAGAATGTTTGTGAAAATAGCCCCGAAATTAAATATTGAAATCCCTTTCTTAACTTCTTTAAATCAACTCTTAGATGGAGATATACCTGTTGAAGAGGCTGTAAGAAAAATGGTTGCATCATACGAACACTAATTTGTCGAAAGTACTTGAGAGGAATGAAAATATGGCCATAAGCGAACTCACAGAATTAGAAACCAGAGTATTAAAGTGGATTTCTCAATCTGATTTTGAAGAAATTCCTTGGTCCACTAAGAGAGCGGCGAAAGCATTCAAAGTTGAAGAAAAAGAAATTTATGAAGCCTTGGCTGCTATTACTTCAAAAACTAAAGATAATATCCAAATCTATTACGAAGATGGAGAAATTCGTATAGTTGCCGATGACATCTAATTATCTCTTAATCATGCTAGATGGTAGGATTACACTCAACCATGATGGCTTGGGTAAATCGCCTTCTTCTGTAAAAAATGAACGAGCATATATTGAAATTAAGTCGATAATTAATACTACTACAAAAATGATGATTAAATAAGCAATTACTTTATCGTATTGTAAGAATTTAAGATAGAGATTAATGTAGTAACCGATGCCTCCCGCTCCTACAATTCCTATCACAGTGCCATGCCTGAAATTATATTCAAACATGAAAATTGCTTGTGATATTAGATCATTTGCAGATTCAGGAATGACTACTTGAAGAGCAGTTTCAAATCTTGAAAGACCCATCGCTTCAGCAGCATATAAGGGTGTTTTATTCATACCTTCAATCGCTTCATATTGAAGTTTACCTAAGTATCCAATAGTATAAACTGTCATGGCTAGAACACCCGATAATGGGCCAAAACCAACTAATATTACGAAAAATATAGCCCAAATGATACTCGGTAGACTTCTGAATGCAGCCAAAATAAATCTAGAACTATATGAGAGCCACCAAGGATTAAGATTACGGGCAGCGAGAAGAGAAATTGGGAGTGATAGTAACATACCGAAAACAGTTGAGACAAATGCTATCTTAATTGTCTCTAATAGCCCAATCCAAGCAGTAGAGCAAGTGAAATCAAATAGAGGATATGCAGTACACACGGGGTAAGCCTGAGGTTCTATAACACTCCAATCAGGAGGCCATAATGATTCATCGATAAAAATGAATAGATTGTCAACACTTCCTGATAATCGTCCCCAATCATCTACCATTCCAGTAAAAACCCAAAAAGAAAAAAATATGATTAATATGGGAGAAGATTTCAGTGCAACACCTGAGGACTTAGAGAATAATTCTTTGAGAGTCAAATTTTCACCTCCATAGCGGTTGCCTCTGTAATAAATGGATTTACGCGTCCATCATCAATAACCAATAGCCTATCTGCCATTGATCTCGCTCGAGAAATATCGTGTTCAACAACTAGTAAAGATGCACCACTTTTACGAATATATTTAGTAACTTCATTCAAAACCATAGTCATAGTTTCTTCATCTAATTCACTTAGGAACTCATCTGCCATTATCAAAGATGGTTTTTGAGCAAGAGTTCTGGCCGTAGCAACTCTTCTTTGTTGACCCCCTGAGAGTCTTCTAATCGGTTCATTTAACTTATCCGAAAGCCCCATAGATTCTATGGCTTCAAGAGCATTTTTTTTAGCCGTAGATGAAGGTAAAAGTGACCAAAGTGACTTGTTATGACCTGCATTAGCACCAATCATCACATTGTGCATAACACTAGTATGGCGAATCAGACCAAGGCGTTGTGGAACATAACCTAACACACCCTTACCTGGCTTTGAAGGACTGACTGATCCACATACCTCTAAAGTACCAGATATTGGCCTAACCAGACCTGCAATTGTACGCAATAGAGTAGTCTTACCAACTCCAGATGGACCAGCAATAGCCACTATTTCACCAGGAAATATCTCTAGATTAGGGATTTTAACCAATGGTTCAGTTATCTTATAACCAATCTCAACATCTAATAGCCTAATAATTGGGGCCTTAATGGCTTCAATTCCTTCCAAATCATCAGCCATAATTCAATCACCACATCTTAGCAGTAAGTTTAGGGGCGACTAAACCCTTATTTGGTATTGCCGGGAGATAAATGATGAAGCCTACCTCCCAGCAATTAAATTCTAAATCAATCCTCTATCTGAAACTTATCACCATAGTAAGATGAGATTCCTGGAATATTACTAATTAATTCAGAATAACTACCTAGATGATCTTGAGATGTCACTCTAACTAAACCCGGAGTATTGAGAACATTTGTTAAAATTTCTGAACCACAAGTATTCTTTGGAGACTCTTCATCAATCACATGTACAGAGATATCATAACAACCAGTATATGTACTTCCCATGACGGTATAATTTTCGACATATGTTTCATAATTTAATGTCATTAAAGCATTCAATATTGCAGTTCTAGTTTGGACATCTAAGCTACTTGGGTTATACATGACTGGATGACTAGGTGCTTGACCGAATGAATCTAATGCGACATACTGATCTCTCTCAAGGCACCAATCTTCATTATCAGTGACTTCATCATTATCACAATAAGAATCAATAGTGCTATCCTTAGCAAAGGCCACATCTCCCGTGCCATCTGATAAACATTTGACTGCACCTGAATAGCTATAGTAAGGGGTTCCTGAATCCGGTATTGAAGCATCAGAACTAAAGAAACCATAAATTGTATTTCTCAATGAATCAATATCATTCCCATCACCAATAACAGGTGCGTAATCATTCCCAATTAAGTATCCCATTGGCAAAAGCATACCTGCGGATTTCAGCCAGCCAGTGTGGCATGAAGTTTTACCTTCAAGGAGAGCAAATGGGTCCGTATCTGGATCATCATCAAGGTGTGCTATTGCCATCTCACTATCTGCTTTAACCCAAGCATGAGCATTGTAATATGTACGTCCATCGGATTTTTGGTCCGCTGCCATTGCTGCTAATCCATATTCTTTCCAGCCAACCCATGCTGCTCCACCATCCATGAATGCGATATCTGCATGACCGAATCTTAATGCTTCAATAATTGCACCTTCCGAATCTACACTGTAGAGTTCAACTGGAACCCCTAAAACCTCAGATAGATAATCAGCTAAGATTTGAGGGTTTTCGTCAATATTATCGTAATCTGACTTAACTTCATATGCCACTCTAACTTTTTCTATTGTGATAGAGACGGTGCCGTTAATAGTAAATTTATCATTATAATATGCAGATATCCCAGGGATATTTGAAATTAATGAAGAATAACTAGTCAAATGATCATCAGCATTTGTTGCAACTATACCTGGTGTATTGAGAACATTTTCTAATATTTTACTAGCTTTTGAGTCTTCACTCATACCAATAAGAACTTCTGTAACTTGAGTCAAAAGTACTGAATCAATGAGCTCAGGATTATACATTACTGGATGACTTGGAGCTTGCCCGAAAGCAGGTAAGGCGATATATTGATCTCTAGAAAGGCACCATTCTTTATTATCAGTTGACAATTCATTATCACAGAAAGAGTCGACTGTGCTATCTTTAGCAAAAGCAACATCTCCTGTACCATCAGAAAGGCATTTTACAGCACCCTCATATCCATAATAAGGAGTTCCTGAATCCGGTATTGATGCATTTTCATTGAAATGTTCAAAAATTGTATTTCTTAGAGTTTCTACATCATTAGGATCGCCAATAACATTAGCATAACCATGGCCTATTAGGAATCCCATTGGAAGCAACATACCTGCTGATTTGAGCCATCCTGTGTGACAAGATGTCTTTCCGGAAAGAAGAGCAAAAGGATCGGTGTAAGGATCATCATCAAGGTGTGCTATTGCCATCTCACTATCTGCTTTAACCCATGCATGAGCATTGTAGTATGTGCGCCCATCACTTTTCTGATCAGCACCTAGAGCATCCAAACCATACTGCTGCCAGCCGACCCAAGCAGCACCACTATCCATTATTGCTATATCCGCATTACCAAATCTCAATGCCTCCAGCATAGCACCTTCTGAATCAACACTATAAAGTGAAACATCATAGTTTAAATTTTTAGATAGATAATCGGCCAACTGTTGCGGGTTTTCATCAATATTATCATTATCTGATTGGATTTCATAAGCAATTACAAGGCTACCTAATTTATCATCATCATTATTATTCAAACAACCGGCTAGAGCGGTCGTCAAGAAAAGTATCGAAATCAAGCAAGTTACTATTTTTTTATTATTCATATTATAATCTCCAACAGGTATATTTAGGGCTACCTAAACCCTCCGAGATAGGTAGCCTATATTAAATTTAGGTTCCCCTAAATAGAGTAAAAGTGAGAAGTGAATGTTAAAATTAACATACGATATAATGATGAGGTTATACCTTTTGCATAGGTTGTGAATAATCTTAGACTACCGAAGGTTCTGGCAATCCTAACGATATTTTTGATGTTTTCTTCACTATATGCGTTCGAGAATAGTGAACAAGCACTAGACGAACAAGTTTCACCGAGAGACCAGATTGGTGGAGGTGGTGGGACTTTAGAACAAAGATGTAATTCCCTTACCTTCGAAGACATTATTGAATATACTCATGCATATTTCGAGATTGTTGTAAACGAGGACTGGAATACGGCAAATGTAGAAGCAAGAGCATGGGTAAATGGAACTATAGTTGACCAATTGAGAGAATCTTTAGATTTATATCTAGAAGAACTATACCCAAGTGGGGGTGATGGTTGGATATCAACTGATGAAAAATCTGCTGTTGAGGCTATTGCTTCAGAGTGTATAGAGCACGCATTGACAAGAATCGGCATTAGAGAATCTGCACCACACAGAGGAGGTGTTGGCTTAGATTGGAAGAATGCATCGTGGGAAGAACCAATAGTTGAAGAATGGAATTTAGTGCCATCGAATCATGCAGAGATGAGAGATTGTACTGCCATTGGTTCAAGTAGTGACTGTGTAGAAATCCCTGTATACCCTAATTCCGAGAGAAATTGTGACACTCTTATCAGCGATTCTGAAGGAATTGATGAATGTAGGTTAGAGATCTGGTTAAATGCAACAATGGCGATACCTAGTGTAGATCTAGGTAATGAGTTTACACTAGCCTTCAATGGATCTAATATGACTAATGCGGTTCTTGAATTCGTTTTTCCTGAGAACCCCAATTTAAGATTAGATATGTGGGAAGAATGTGAAGGAAGAGATGTTGAATTTGAACCCTCAACAAATTCTGATGCACCGTTAAGAGGGACATGTGTTGGAGATGACTCATCAAGTTATACCTTTGAAAATACTGTTGAATCAGGAATTAAATATGTATTAATACCTCATGGAAGCCCTGATATTTGGCCCAGTGGCGAGGATATATTTGCTGATTTTACTGTAGCACCGATACCAATTGATGAACCTCCAGTTTGGACAGATAATGCCCCACTTGATGGATCATGGTTCCCCTCATTAGATAGTGGCGAAAGAGCGTGGGCGGATTGGGAGAGTGTATCATCATGGTTTACTGATGAAAGACCTGTAACTCAATTAGAAATTAATTGCTTGGGCGATGATTCAATAAACATATACCAAAAAGAAAAATCATTATGGGGAGATATTCCTGATAATGGAATCACGAATGTCACGTGTGAAGCCACCGATAGTTTAGGGCAGAGTTCAGGTAATAGAACATGGTTTCTGGGTATTCCAATTTCTGTATCCACTGCATCTAGTATTCTTTTAACCCCACATCCAATAATGATTGAGTTGAATGAAGGATGGCCAGAATTAACTTTAGAATATAGCTTTACACAAAATCAAAATATTAATCCGGCTACTATTGGTACTACCAATATAATGTCAGATACTACACTAATGGTCGAATCAACTGGAATAATACCAGGTGGAGTTAACCTATGGATTAGAGCTTACGGTGAAAACGTATATTCTGTCGATAAACTGTTCAATCTGGATATAACAAAAGAAAGTTCGCCGCCTATGATAAGCGTATCTGAGTATGGATGGGAAGTAGATACATGGAAGGCACAAGGTCAATTTAGTGATCCAGATGGAGAAGAGGTTCTATTTTCGTTGGCTATAGATGATTTATCGGCAGGTAGCGTATCCGTATCGGGTGATTCTTGGAGTACACCAATAATAAATTTCGGAGTATGGGATGAAGGAATACATGAAGTGAAAATCACAGGTTGCGACATTTCATTAAAATGTAACGAAGTAGTTTTAATGGTCAATAATACTCACCTATTTGAAGAACAAAATCCAACTTTAGCACCACCTACAATTAAAGAAGAAACGGGATTTTTACCTGGGCCGAGTATAGTTCTAACGATTTTATCTTTAACTATCGGTCTCATATACTCAACCCGCCGCGATTAACACATGAGTTTCTCCGGGACTGTCAGTACTCCTTCTCATGAAGGAGGCTTACTAGTGTCTTTCGAAGGTAGAGCACCCGGACTCTATACTGGAATCAGAGTTGTCGGAGGAAAGTTCCTAGGTAGAGTAGATTCGGTCATTGGGACAAAAAATAAAGCATTTATTCACATCAAGCCATTAGCAGAAGGTGTGATTGCAGAAAATGCAGTTGGTTCACCAATAGAAATTGCTCCAAGAGATAGAAGCCCTCGTAATGACCGAAATAATAGAGATAGGGGGAATGATGGACAAAGAGGACAGGATAGGCGTAGCTTTGATAGAGACGTACATATGAAACCTGGGGATTGGCGCTGCTCTAAATGTAAGAATCATAACTATGCAAATAAACAATTTTGTAATCGATCTACTTGTAATGAAAAGAAACCACATGGAGATAATAATAATAATAATAATAATTCATATCGTGATAACAACCGTGGAAGAAATGATAACAACCGTGGAAGAAATAGTAATGACGAACCAAATATGAAACCTGGGGATTGGATGTGCCCTAAGTGTAAGAATCATAACTATGCGAGTAAAAAATTCTGTAATCGGTCAAGCTGTGATGAAAAGAAACCACATGGAGATAATAATAATAATTCATATCGTGATAATAATCGTGGAAGAAATGATAACAACCGTGGAAGAAATGATAATGAAGACTCAAATATGAAACCTGGGGATTGGATGTGCCCTAAGTGTAAGAATCATAACTATGCAAGTAAAAATTTCTGTAACCGGTCAAGCTGTGATGTCAGGAAACCAGGAGGCCCTGATAGTGGAAAAGGTAGTCGAAACACGCCGGCTAGAGCAAGAAGACCTGATCGAAGATCTACGGAGCGCCAAAACAGTAATTCTAGAGGAAGGCCATCAAATCGGCAAAGTGCAGGTAGGCCGGGTAATGGTAGAAGACCTAGTGGTGGTCGAAGTGATAAAAAGTTCAATTCTCGAAGATGATTTGAGATTAAAACGAACTCAACGTACCCGAGGCTTAATTTCGTAGAACAGTTACCGCTGTTTATGGCGAAGAGTGCGGAAATGATTTGGCTCGATGCCTTAGATCAAAGAGATAAAGGCGACATTGATTCTGCAATAGAAACTGCTAAGGATGTAGTTTATATTGATCAAACACATTCTGATGCTTGGATGGGAATCGCCACATGGTCATTACCACCAGCAACTAGAGGGAAGCAAATTCAGCCCTCACTTGAGCAATCTGCTAAATCTATGTCTGCTCTAAGGAAGGTTGTATCTATTGAACCTAAAAATATAGAAGCATGGAATATTGGAGGTTGGCTATTAGCTGACAATCTAGGCATGCTCGAAGATGCATTGCAATGGTGGGAAGAATATAGAAGGGAATATCCGAGTGATGTGACCCCTATTATTGAGCAAATATCTCTATTAGTTAGACTCGGATTATATGAAGAATGCGCAGAACGATTAATCGAATTATATGATGAAGGTATGGATGCCCCCTCTAACCAACAAACGATGAGAATGGATGGAGTAAGAAAAATGGTCGAAAGAGCGGCTAAAATGGAGAAAGAGGATATATTTAGACCTCAAAACCCTGAACATCCAAGGTGGGAAGTTATTGAAAGAATGAAGAAAGTTAAACCACTAACCTCAACATTTTGGCTAATTGCATTTATAGCTCCTATTGTATTTATATTTGGGAGTATAGCAATGACTTTTTTAGGTGGTTCAATACTTGGTTTCATACTCGTATTCTTATTGATTCTTGGGTCATTTGGAATCCTTACAAGAGCTTCAATGGGATTATTGCAAAAGAGAAATCGTCATGCATTGGATGTAGATAGAGCAATAGACCATGAGACTTCATCCGGTAAACTATGTATTCCTGATTCAATTCGCGGTAGTGTTGTTTACAACTCAATGCTGAAAAACCGAAGTAATGCGATAATTGAAAGATTAGAGTTGTTAGTAGAAGCGGGTGAAAAAATGAGCCCTCAATTCATGTTAAAACTACCTGAATGGAATATAGAAAAAACGTCTACAATAATTGAAACATACGAAGATGAAAATGAGTTGGAATCTTTATCCTAGGTTCCAGCACTATAATCTGTAGAATAGCTAACTTGTTCTGAGGTAAGTTCATCAATAGTTATTCCAGTTGTAGAAAGTTTAAGAGATGCTAAGTTACGATCTTGTTCAGTTGTAATATCGTATACAGTATTAGAATATGATGATCCTTCTTTCGCAAGTCTACATAATGCAAGAAATTGGTTTGCAAAAGACATATCCATTACTTCACTGGGATGACCTTCTGCTGCTGCAAGATTTACAAGTCGGCCACGAGCAAGTAGATACACTGTCCTACCATCATTTAATATGAAAGCTTCATTATTTTCACGTATTGTAAATATTTCCTTAGATCTTTGTTCTAAATCAGGGATATTAATCTCACAATCATAGTGACCAGTATTGCTAATAATTGCTCCTTCCTTCATTGAATCGATATGTCTACCAATGATTACATCTTTCATTCCAGTAGCAGTACAAAATATATCACCTAGAGAGGCTGCATCATCCATTTTCATAACTCTAAAACCATCCATAATGGCTTTTAGAGCACATATTGGGTTTATTTCAGTGATGATGACATTAGCGCCTAATCCTCGTGCCCTATTAGCTAATCCTCGACCACAATGGCCGTATCCAGCAATAACAAATACCTTACCTGCGAGAAGAACACTAGTGGCCCTTATGATCCCATCAATTGTTGATTGACCTGTACCATGAACATTATCAAAATCCCATTTAGTTTCTGCATCATTAACAGCTATAACTGGATATAATAACTCACCTGCATCAGCCATTGCTCTAAGTCGATGAACTCCTGTTGTTGTTTCTTCAGTACCTCCAATAATACCACTTGATAATTCAGGATATTTACTATGTACCCTATAGATTAAATCTGCTCCATCATCAAGAGTCAAAGTAGGTTTGAAATCTAAGGTACGATCAATACATTCGTAAAATCCATCATTATTTTGACCATACCAGGCATGAACCCCATACCCTTCCCTTGCTAACCATGCAGCAACATCATCCTGAGTAGACAAAGGGTTACATCCAGACCAAGAAACTTCAGCTCCAGCTGCAACTATTATTTCGATCAATATAGCTGTTTCTTTAGTTACATGAAGGCATCCGGAAACTCTCTGTCCAGCAAGAGGTTTGTCTATTTCAGCTTGAGCCTTTAGTGCTGCTAAAGCAGGCATTCTACTCCTTGCCCATGCAACTCTTTTTTCACCAGCGTCAGCAAGAGAAAGGTCTGCTACAGTATAAGGCCCTGATGTATCCATATTCTCAAGGCGTTCGCAACTCATTATTCAAGGTACGTTTTAACGCACCCTAAATTAAATCAATGTGCTAATTGCCGCCTTTTTGTTGTGCATAGTAAGAAGCATAGTATTGCTCAGCATACTGTCTTGCAGTTTGTTCATCATATCCTGATGCAACCATCTGTTGAACATATGCTTCTACAGGGTCCATTTGTTCGACGCCTCCGAACTGTTCGACTACATCTGCACCTGAATCTTTACCACCGCGATTCCTAGCTACAAGAGTGACGCCAATAATTGCTAGTATGGCTATGAAACCAACCACTCCAATGACAATTGGATTCAGTCCAGCATTATCAGTACTATTACACCCTGATGCAGCTGGATCAAGTTCACAAATACCTTTAGGCAACAGATTAATCACAATTTCATCAGTTAACACATATCGGCTTCCATCTGCTTCAGTAATTCTGAAGTAAAGTGTTGCACTAACACCACTAGTAGAATATAGTTCAGAGATATCCAAAGTCATTGAAAAACCTGCTCCATCACCTAAATTATCAGAAATATTGTATTTACCAATAGATTTTTGAGTAATTTTTTGAGTAGGAGTATAATCTAAAATTAGAGGGTCTAATGAAACTTCAATCATTACATCACTATTTTCAGCACCACCAACCATATTACCTACAATAGTTACTACATCAGCTGATTGAGAATCGCTAGGCCGAGGAGATTGGAATGACCATACAGGTTGTGCATCACCATCATCTTCGCCGACTATTATGAAATACATACGATACTTATTTTGAGTCTGTTTACCAGCCTTATCATATACAACTAATTCCACACGAACATCTTTCTCAATTGATGAACTGGCTGTAATATTTCTGAAAGTATAACTCCATTCATCAGTAACTGCAGCTGGATTCTGCCAAACATGCTGCTCATCATTAAATTCGCCTACTGGCATATCATTGATTACTCTCCATTCATAGAGAGCTATTCCCGATTCACCAAGAGGTGCATCTGGATCAGTACTATTTTCACCAGTAAATTTGATTGTAGTTTCACCAGTCTCAGATAATCTAACTCTGTAAACTGGCCAGTCAACACCTGCTATCGGCTTTGTACCAGCAGGAGTAATAAACTCAGAAGTAAGAGGGTCATGAACAATAGATACATCTGAAATTGGATAGAAATCATCAGCGAGAGTATCGTTAGTAATTAGACGGATATATGTGATCCTAGTATGACCTTCGTCATCATGAAGATAGAGTGTTAGTAACCACTCAGCACCAATTCTACAAGGTTCTTCATCACCCGCGGCGCAGAATGAACCCATAGTAGGTATTGAAGGATTAATCTGATTAGTATGGCTAACTATTCCTGAATCAAGAATTGCACCATCCCAACCAGTAACTGAATCATTATTACCAGATTCAAGATCCCAATCAGCAGTTAATCCAGGTATATCTGAGATATAATTGAATTCTAAATCAGCATTACTCTTGATATATTTATCACGGTATGCTCCAGTTGTAGGATTAAGGTCAACAGATTCACCATTGATGATTAATTCGAAATCAGTACCTGCGATACCGAACTCCATAGGGTAAGGAGTTAGATGGTAAGAAAGCATATTCGATAATAATGGAATATTTTCACCACCATAAGATTCGGATACGCTAGGATTCTCTACATCAATAGTCGTGACAATCAAACCGCCAGATCCTTTGTTACAAAGAGACATTAGAGAATGACCTTGATCAGTATCTCTCAATAGAGTATGGAATGTACCTCCAGTTACACTAATTCTACCTCCGCAAGTAGCAGGTATCTGATGAGGCTGGACTTGAGATGCAACATCTATTCCAGCAATTGAAACATATTCTCCAGCGTGAATACCAGAGAATGTCACCTTGTCAATACCTGACATTATAGGATGATATGGGTCATCAATTGAAAGATCATCGTAACTGATTCTATTATCAGTAGAGAAATTATATTGATTCCTGTCTTTAATTGCCATGTCAAAAATTAGTTTACCTGGGTCATATTCATTCTGATATGGACCTAGATGCATTTGAACTGTACCTCCATAAACCATGAAGTTCTCTAATACATCAACTACGCTTAGACCATCACTATCTCTAGTAGTATCCATTAGTTCATAATAATCCCCATAAACTACGTTATAGTCAGTTTGCCATGGGAGTAATACCTTATTATAATGTTCAATCCAATCAGGTGTTGCGTAAGTATCCCAATCACTAACCCTCAATTGAGTATAGGTCATATTCATCGCATTAAGATCATTTTTCACTTGCTGAAGACGGTTTTGGTCAGTAGGATTAGACAATATTGCAACGTCCACCTGATCGAAGAATTGTATTACGAAGAACCTTTCATTACCAGAACTATTTCCATCTTGTGTAAAAGTAGCAAAGAAACTGACATTGTAAGTATGCCCATCATACCATGAGGAATAAGGGGCAGTCCAATTAGCCCACGACCTTTCATGTGGAACTAAGTCAAATGGGCCATTGTCAGAATTCTCTTCATAAACAACTTGACCAGTGTCTTCATCTAAAATCCTCATAGTCAGCTCATATTCAGCTTCTATAACTCCATTTAATAATGGTAAAACAAAGTCATGAGAAGATGCTCCATAAACACCTTGTTGATTCTTATTTGTTGTATAGACACATGCATAAGTAATATCAGTGGTACAATCAAGAATGTCTGGTTGCATCAAAGTAATATCGGCACTAGCTATACTAAACATTATGGTAGTAAAATTGTTTGCCAAATTTACTTCAGTCTGATTGTACCAATTATCTAGAGGATCGGTATTATTGAACAAAGTCTTGACATCAATTCTGTATATTCCACTCTGGAAATCATGATTAGCTATTGTAATAATTTGTCTCTCAGCTGCATCCATACCATTGACATCAACAGTGTAATTACCATCATCTTCAAAGGTAAATTCTTCAACTCTTATGTTATCTATAGCAAATCCTGCAGAACCTGCATTACCATTTACACCATCCTCATTAGACAAAAATCTCCAAGTTAGAGTGACATCAGAACCAGAAAGTGAAGTACACTCCTCTTGCCATTCGAAAGTGCTCTCACTTGATTGGTTTTGTAAGAAAATATTTGACATATCAACAGTTATTGATTTAACAATTTGTTCTGAATCAAACCAAACGACTGAATCATATCTATCAGAGAAATCCCCAAAGTACTCGACTTCATCATATCCATTATTATCGAAATCTTCACAAGTATCGAAAGGACGTGGTCCATTTTCATTCAGATCGGTCCAACTACCAAATATTATTCCTTTGAAATTTTCCCCATTCTTTGTCCATGAAACTTCTAACTGAGCTGCATCTCTAATCGCAAGAATATTGCCATTGCTGTCTTTCAAATAATCCCCTTCAGCATAATAGTCAAATGTAAGATATGTGAAATCCGCTCCATCGGCACCTACAGGAATATCAGAAATTGTTAAAGTTTCATTCCAATTATCGCCATAACCGGTATCAGGATGGCCTAACCAGTAAGCATGATTGTTGAAAACTCCTTGATTTTGAGGTAACATACCATTAGAACCGCTAGAATCATCCAGACGGCTACCATTTTCATTACCATCATCGCTCCATATTTGATCTGCAGAATTACCGAAAGAGAAATCCTCAATAGCAACTAAGTCAGGGAGTGCGTTCCGAACTCTAGCTTCAATTTGGAAATCAGTAATAGTATTGCCATAATTCTGAACCTTGACATTAATATCTCTTGGACCAGATGCGTATCTTACACCATTTTCTAAGTCAATCCATGATTCTTCGGCTACTCCAGGGTCGTAAAGATTGTTCACAGTTAACTGGAATTTTACTTCATCATTTGTGGCATCTAAATTATCAAAACCAGTAGGATTCTCTAGAATTGTCGAGATATAATAGGTTTTATTATCGATGAAATTTGATGTAAGTGAAACTTCACGTGAAGCACCCGCACCTAAGTTTGTAAATGATAATTCTTGACTTACTAATTCTTCGGTTCCAAATTCAACGGTTCTCTTTCGGATAGAAATATTATCAAAAGCAAAACCATCTAAACCGGAATCAGAAGATGCACCATCAGGGCCTACAGAACCCACAAGTCCACTTCTAAATCTAAATCGAATATCAATAGTTTGACCTGCATAAGGAGTTAAATCAATAGAATTTATTTTCTCAATATCTTCTGAAGCTGACCCACCTTCAGTAAAATTCAACCAACCAGTCAAAGTTTCACTTGCTACATCTCCGTTGTATGTATTGTATTCAGGATCAACTCCTTGGTAGTATAAACGGAAAAATCTGTCATTGTCCCATCCACCTGAAAAGAAGACTTGTTCCCAACCTTTACCGTCGCTCCAAACTTCAACACTGCAAGAATCTTCATACAACCAGCGTTCAACTACATCGAACTGTTCTGATAAATATAATTGGAAGAAAGATGCACTGCACATTGCCCACATGTCAAGATAAGCCGCATCAGAACCAGACAAATCAACATTCTCAAGAATGATTGCCTCATCTTGATGATTATAATATCCGGAATCAGATTCATTAGTTCCTTCATAGTCTAGACCTGCCCAGTAATAGTCTGTAGGATTTGAATCAGACTCATACCATGAAGCATTTTGTTCTACAGTAGAATTTGTTTCTTCATGCCAAGAAGATTGTCCTTCTGGGAATTCTCCAGTGTATGAATATTTCACCCAATTACATGAACTACAACCAGATGTATCTTCATTACCATCAAAATCGTTAGCATATACTATTGTGTCGTCTCCACCTAATACTTCTTTGACCTCTAAGTCAACATCTACACTTCCAGAAATTGGATTCAATCCAGTGTTCTTAATTGTAACATTAACGTACCTATTCCCTTCACCAAGTTGAGCAGCTCCGGTAGCAGGATTGAATGATGCAGGGGCTACACTAACATCAGTGATACCAACATCCTCGTTATCTAGAGATAGAACGGATAGGAAATCACCTGCGCCTGGCCATCCTTGAGTATCAAGCCACATTGCATTATTAGCAAACCGGTATGCATAATCACGTTGCCCTATTACAATCTCAAATGCACTATCATCGCCGCCCTGTAATTGCCCTGGTTGCGCCATTGTAGGTCGACGACCTACATCAAAGGATAACGCAGGAAGATAACCCGCACCATTGACATTACCAAGAATTATTTCCACCGAATTAATTTCTCTTAAATTATCAAGTAAAAGGAAGGTTTGATTCTGGGATGTAGAATCTTGAATCCTTGTCAAAGTTAATTCAGTTGGAATGAAAAAGTCATACTTTCCATCATTATTGACATCTTCAATTGTTATTGAAGCGCCCTTAAAGTCACCTAAATATGCATAATTCTGAGTTGTCCAAGAAGTCCCTGAACCAAATGCATATGAGATATTTCCAGTCAGACCATCAACAGCAGCAATTAAATCGATTTCACCATTATCATCAGTATCCTTGATATCTATTCCATATAATGGTTCATTGTGCTCTGCATCTAATTTGAATTCATGGACGCCTTGTGCACCAGGTGTCATTGGATTAGGGTATTGACCTTGTAGGCAATCGTATTCAAGCACCGTCATATTATCATAATGTCCAACTGATATCCCAACACCTTGGTTGAATGGAGGTGTTCTAAGTAGCCAAATATCAAGATCTTCACAATCACCAAGACTACCACCAGGTAATCCACCGCCAGTCACGGTTTCACCATAATGACCAAGCATCATATCAGTGTAAAGCCCATTAGTTAAAGGGATGGCAAGTGTTTGTTGAGCAGTTAGTAAAGTTGGGTCTGGCCCTTTGTATATCTGAATATATTGATTAGTAGATGTAGCATCTCTAACAACCATGACAATATCTGCATTACCATCGCCATCAATATCTGCAACATCCATATCTGAAAGGAATGGATTTGAAATGGTTATTTCTGAATCACTCCAAAGATTTACTCTATCAGCACAGTCGCCCCAAAGAACTGTAAGATTTCCCGGACGTATGAATGTCTCTCCGACGAATCTAATATTTTGTTGATAGTATACGAGATCGTTGACGCCATCTCCATCAATATCTGCAACTTCAACACGAGTCCCATCGGCTGTATCGACGAAACCTGCTCTCCTAGAATCATTGTTTGATATGAATACATCTTGCCTGTCTGCAAAACCTCCAAATCCATCATTGTATAGTACCGTGACGAACAGTCCCATAGTACTAGCAGAGGCAATATCGTTATGTCCATCACAATTGAGGTCACCTATCGAGATATACGACGGATCTCTTTGGACAGCATACTGCGTAATATGAGATGCTGATACCGCAGGAACTAATGATACGAACAAAGAACTCAAGAATAAGAAGACAAGTAGTAAGGCTTTCCGACTCTTCGCGGATTGATTATTCGCATTGTTCAGTTCATACAACATACTCCTTCGGAGTTTCATTCCATTCTTAGCACTTATCACCATCTGATTATCAATTCAATACTAAACTAGGAGTTTAATAATGGAGATACGGCGAAAATAAGTCAATTAAGTTGAAAAAAAGACGCAAAAGATATTTTGTGGATTTAATATTGGTAAATCAATTTAATTCGTGATTAATGTATCTAACTGATCACTCAATCTTTCCCACAAGTTGTCTATTTCACTCTTACTCATATCCCTTCATCATTACAGATGCATATATACAATGGTTTGGGATTACAAAACAAAATTCTCATTTTAATCCTGAAGTCTTAATTTATCTATCTATAAATTATTGGGAGATTAACCAACTAGGATTTGGTGCATATTCAACTTCAGCACCGCCATAGATTAACTCTAACCTACCCATAATCCATAATCGATTAAGGAATAATTCTAACTCTGGCCCCTCCCTATTCATTTGCTCACCTATGAGCTCTTCGATAGAACTCAGGGGAAGAGATGTTTGACCATGTTCGCGAACAACAAGTGTCAATAATATCTGCAACCAAGCCTCCGCCATAGGATCCCCTGATAGATTATTAGACAATGGTTCAGGAGTATCTATTGATTCAAGAAATTCCCTAATATATTCTAATTGAGGTTCGGTTCTAGAAGGACCATCGAGTTCTGAAATCCTATTTTTGAAGTCCAAATCTCCAATTCGGCGAACTACGGCGGGAATACTAGTAGGGTCAGGTGTTGGTCCCGGTAATTTATTTTCTTCACGAAGTGGTTCTGATAGTTCATCCGCATAATCCATAGCTGATTTTGATTCAGATTCTTGCCCACCTAAAACTCTAGTATTAAGTGGTTGAACGAAGCCAACTCTTCCTTGCAGTCCTAACTCTTCACGTAAATATTCGACAGCTTGAGAATCACCCTCAATAATGACATCTATGCCATCATCTGGTGAACGAAATCTAAATCGAACTGTACTTCTCATCTGCATGCTCAATTCCTCGCTACATTACTTACAGGTAAAAAATCATGTTTCAACATCACTCTTTTGAGAGATTACGTAAAACCGTTTGTAATATGCCACCATTGTTGTAATAATCAACCTCTACTGGTGTATCTAAACGTACAACTGCGCTGAAATTTAGGAATTCACCATTCATTCTTTTCACTTCAATATTAATTGTAGATAATGGCACCAGTTCTTCATCGGCAGGGATATTGAAGCTTTCAGTACCATCTAAGCCAAGAGTTTCAGTATCCTCACCATCCATGAAGGTTAAAGGAAGAACACCCATACCTACAAGATTTGAACGATGAATTCGTTCAAAAGAGGTAGCAATGACTGCCTTAACTCCCAGTAAAAGAGTACCTTTTGCAGCCCAATCCCTACTACTACCTGTCCCATACTCAGACCCTGCTAAAACTACTAAATCAGTACCATCTGACTGGTACCTCTGACTCGCTTCATAAATTGAAATTACATCGCCAGTGGGGAAGTGAGTAGTCCAACCTCCTTCCGTATTTGCCGCAACTTGATTTTTGATTCGAATATTTGCAAAAGTCCCTCTCATCATGACTTCATGATTACCTCTACGGCTACCAAATGAATTGAAATCTCTCGGTTCTACACCATTCTCAACTAAGTATTGGCCAGCAGGTCCGTGATGAGGAAATGCTCCTGCCGGAGATATGTGATCAGTGGTGACAGAATCACCTAACTTCAACAATACTCGAGCATCTTTGATTGGTTCGATAGGTGAAGGTTCAGCTTTAATCCCTTCAAAGAATGATGGTAAGCGAACATAAGTTGAGTCAATATCCCAAGGATACAAAGCAGATGGCTGCGTAGGTATTGAATCCCATCTTGGTTCTTCAAGTACATCTGAATATCTTTTCCTAAACATCTCTGGAGTTAGTGAATTAGTTAGCGTATCACGTATTTCTTCATCAGTAGGCCAAATATCTGAAAGCATAACTGGTTCATCATTTAAATCGTAACCTAAAGGATCTTTTTGCAAATTAATATTCAAAGTCCCAGCTAGTGCATAAGCAACTACTAATGGAGGGCTAGCAAGATAATTTGCTTTGATTTTTTGATGAATACGACCTTCGAAATTACGATTACCGGAGAGGACACTGCCGACAATAAGATCTGCTTCATCAATTGCATTTTCAATATCCTCATCAAGAGGGCCTGAGTTACCAATACAAGTAGTACAACCATATCCAACTACATTAAATCCTAGAGCAGATAAATCCTCAGTTAACCCTGCTGCGTCAAAGTATTCAGTCACTACTCTGCTACCAGGAGCTAAACTAGGCCTTACCCAAGGTTTGATTTCAAGTCCTTTTCGACGAGCATTCCTAGCTAACAAACCTGCGGCCAACATAACACTTGGATTACTAGTATTTGTACAACTAGTTATTGCTGCAATTACAATATCTCCATGCTGTAGCTCTACATCTCTAGCCTCAATAAAAGATGAATCATCATTATTAATTGGATTAATACCATGCCCATGATGCCCAGATGGAGAATTAAGACATTCAGCCCAATGTTCTTTCATATTCGATAAGTCAACACGATCTTGTGGTCTCTTAGGGCCTGCCAAGGCTGGCTCAACTGTACCCAAATCTAGCGTAATTGAAGAGGTGAATTTAGGAACTGGGGTATTAGTTGTATGGAATAATCCTTGAGCACTTAGATACCTCTTAACATTCTCAATGTGAGAACTTTCTCTACCTGAAAGATGCATATAATCAAGAGTAGTTTGATCTACTGGAAAGAATCCACAAGTAGCCCCATACTCAGGAGCCATGTTGGCTATAGTGGCCCTATCTGGAAGACTAAGATTAGCCATGCCTGAACCATAAAATTCTACAAATTTCGATACAACTCCATGATCTCTAAGTATTTCTACAATCCTTAAAGTCATATCAGTAGCAGTCACACCAGCAGCTAGTGAACCAGTTAACTCAAAGCCAACTACTTCAGGTAAAAGCATGTAGATCGGTTGACCTAGCATAACCGCTTCAGCTTCTATTCCACCAACTCCCCACCCGAGAACACCGAGACCATTTATCATAGTGGTATGAGAATCAGTACCCACTAATGTGTCAGGAATCCATAAATCATTTTCTAAACGAGCGACACTTGCAATCCATTCAAGATTTACTTGGTGTACGATACCTCTTCCTGGAGGAACTGCACGGAAGTTATCAAGGCTCATTTGCCCCCATTTAAGAAACTTATATCTCTCCATATTACGCCTATACTCAATCTCAAGATTTTGCTCTCTAGCATCAGCGAATAAACCTGAAACGTCTACTTGGACTGAATGATCAATGACTAAATCAACTGGAACCTGAGGATTTACTTTTTCTGGGTCGCCGCCCAGTTCCACCATGGCATCCCTAAGTGCAGCAATATCAACTACAGCAGGTACGCCAGTGAAGTCTTGAAGAATTACCCTACTAGGGTTAAAGGGGATTTCTTCAGGTTTCATAGTTGGTGACCAAGCTGCTATTCTCTTGACATCTTCTTTTGTCACAAGAAAACCGTCACATTTCCTAAGTGCTGATTCCAGTAATATTCGAATTGTGAATGGAAGTTCATCTAATTTACAAAGACCTTGTTCTTCGAGTTTCTTAAGAGACATAAATGAGGCTTCTTCGCCAGAATATGTCTCAAATAATGACTTCGCGGAGTACAAATCATCGGCAACCATGATAATAGCCGCTGAGATACAGCACAAGAATATGTCTAATCTATGAGCCCAAAAACACCTCTTAATTAAATAATTAATTAAGAAATTGTAACTTTAAGAATACGTACTTCATACACTGGTCTATCATTCTCACCAGTAGCTACATCGCTGATTGCAGTCACTTCGTTGAGGCCGCTAGAAACTTGTCCAAATACTGTATGGACACCATCAAGATGGCTAGGGTTACTATCCCCTGGTACTATGAAGAATTGACTACCACCTGTATTTGGAGCACTCGTTTTAGCCATAGAAAGAGCACCCGGTTGATGAGTCAATCCATTATCTGCTTCATCACCTATAGTCCAAGAGGTCTCAGCACATGCATCTGAGCTTGATTCTGCGTTACCATCGCAGTATCCATACCATTTGTACGCATATCCACCGCTTCCAGTTCCAGATTCAAAATCCCCGCCTTGTATCATAAAAGCATCAATCACACGATGAAATATAGTAGAATCATAATTTCCGCCTTCTGATAATCCTATGAAATTCTCAACATGATTAGGAGCATCATCAGAGTACAAGTCAATTACAATAGTTGCAGTAGTTCTACTAGTCTCATCCATTCCATTGGGAACGTAAGAGATTTCAATTGTAGCCTCAGTTCCTGAAACAGATTGCTCATCCATAAAATCTGCTAGAACCTTAACGGAAGATAAGACCAGTAAAATTGCTACAAAACCAACAAGTAAACCTAATGGCGTAGGGCTACCGTTATCCATTACTTGGAAACTTTGTCCGATAGAGATTCCTTCTTGATCCATTAGAGATGTAAGCTTACCTCTCTCACGAAGAGTTTCTTTTGATTTTGAATCAAGTTTGAGAGCATTGGAATAATTCTTATATGCACGTTTTAAATACATCTTTCTAGAACCAGTATCTAGGTCTGCTAAAATCGCATAAATATTAGCTGCTTGAGACATTGTTTTGGCTCTCTGCACATCATTCTCACAATAATCCCAAGCAACAGAACGGAGTATCAATAATGCCTTATTTGGATCATCATTTTTTACAAGTTCAGTATTCGCTTTATCCCAAGCATTCTGCAGTTTTTCGGAGACAGACATAGCACCTCGGAGAGCAATCTAATAAAAAACGACAACGGAGGTTGTTTTGTCAATTTAGACAATAAATTACGGATTGGTCAACGGCAACCCATAATACCCGTCTGCCACGGCAGGTGACTCACGCAAGCACCTAACGGGCTATGGCACCAATGGAGAATGTGAAGCAATGACCCCTCAAGTTAATGATTTTACTATTAATATATCAACAGCAAATGGGACCGGTTCTCAATCCGCAAATCTAATCATATTACATTCAATGTATGAGATGGGGGTTCCGGTAAGTGGTAAGAATTTATTCCCAAGTAATATTTCAGGATTACCGACTTGGTTCATAATAAGAGCAAGTGATGCAGGATACCAGGCACCTGGTGATCATACACATATTCAAGTAATGATGAATAAAGACACATGGGAGAAAGATATGAAAAATCTAGAACCTGGAACTGTAATTATTTATAATCAAGATGCCAAATTACCAGTTGAAAGAGATGATTGCATAACTCTCCCAATGCCAATGACTAAAATGGCACGGTCAATAAGTCCTAAATTAGCTAAACTAATGGCAAACATGTACTATGTTGGAGCATTAGCCCACATATTAAAAATTGATGATAGTGCTATAAAATCAGCAGTTTCCCTACAATTTGGAGGTAAGGAAAAAGCCATAGAATGGAATCTACAAGCGATTGCAGAGGGTAAAGCATTTGCTGAAGAAAATTGGGATTATGAATCGGAATTCGTAGTAGAGGCAAGAGATAAAAATCCGAATACATTCCTCATTGAAGGAAATGAAGCCACCGCACTTGGAGCAATATATGGTGGAATTAATATGCTCTCTTGGTACCCAATTACACCATCATCAGGTGTTGCAGAATCTGTAATCAGTTGGATTCCAAAACTGCGTGAAGAAGAAGATGGTGGGGCAACATGTGCAGTAGTGCAAGCGGAAGACGAATTAGCTGCTGCAGGCATGGTACTCGGCGCTGGATGGGCTGGAGGACGCGGAATGACCTGCACTAGTGGCCCAGGTATTTCTCTAATGTCTGAATTTATTGGACTATTTTACTTCTCAGAAGTACCAGGTGTAATATGGGATATCAATAGAGTAGGACCATCAACTGGATTACCCACAAGAACTCAACAAGGTGATCTGTCAATGCTTTATGAGGCGAGTCACGGAGATACGCAACACATTGTACTGATACCTGGAACTGTAGACGAATGTTTCGAATTTGGTTGGAGAGCTTTCGACTATGCCGATAGATTCCAGACTGTGGTGTTTGGATTTGGAGATTTAGATTTAGGGATGAACCGATGGACTACGGCTGGATTCGAATATCCAGACATACCAATGGATAGAGGTAAAGTCATTAGAAGTCAAGAGCAAATGGACGCAATAGAAAATTATGGGCGTTATAGAGACGTAGATGGTGACGGCATAGCTTATAGAACACTACCTGGGAGTGGTTTAGACCCTATCCTTTACCGTGGCACCGGTCATGATGAAGATGGAGTATATTCAGAAGACCCTAAGGTATATCATGCCACTATGGAGAGGCTAAAAAGAAAGATTGAAGGAGCCAGAGATCATCTACCTGCACCTATAATTCGAGAGGAAAAAGAAAAGAGTGTTGGAATCATATTCTATGGGTCTATGGAAAATACCATTGTAGAAATTGATGACATGTTAGAACAAACGGGATTATCAGTAAGTACATGCCGAGTTCGTGCATTACCTTATCACTCAGAAGTTCAATCGTTTATTGAAGAACATGAAAAAGTGATTGTTTTGGAAATGAATCGAGATGGGCAAATGTTTGGTATATTAAGAAAAGAGTTACCAGTACATTTATTGGCGAAAATACAAAGTGTTGCCTACAGCGATGGACTGCCACCAAGAGCAAGAGTATACTCAGATATGATTCTTGAAACTCTAGATGAGGTGAGATTATGAGCATTTTAAAATTAAATGTGATAGACTTAGAAAAATCAGAATATAAAGGAGGGAAATCATCCCTATGCCCAGGATGTGGGCATGACCAAATATCAAATGTGATTATTCAAGCCGCTTGGGAAAATGGAATCAAACCCGAAGGAATCGCTAAAATGAGTGGCATTGGATGCTCTTCAAAGACACCTGCTTATTTCCTTGGTAAAAGTCATGGCTTTAATACGGTACATGGAAGAATGCCATCAGTTACAACCGGAGCGAATATGGTGAATAAAGATCTTTCATTCTTAGCAGTATCAGGAGATGGAGACACTGCGAGTATCGGTATCGGACAATTTATTCATGCGATTCGAAGAAATATAGATATGGTCTATATTATTGAGAATAATGGTGTTTATGGACTAACTAAAGGGCAATATAGTGCAACTGTTGAAAAAGGTTCTAAGAAGAAAAAGGGAGCTACAAATGAACAACCACCTATCGATTTGTGCGCAATGGCTGTAAATTTAGGATGTAGCTTTGTAGCACGTTCATTTTCAGGAAGTAAAAAACAATTAACAGCATTGTTAAGGGCTGCTATGAGCCACAAAGGTATGGCAATTATTGATGTGATATCTCCATGCGTCACATTTGCTAATAATGATGAATCATATAAGTCTTATAATTATGTTAAAGGAAACGATGAGATATTACATATTGTTGATTATATTTCACATTTCTCACCTCTAGAAGCTGTAGAAGTGCCTGCTGGTGAATACAAGGAAATCAAACTTTTCGATGGCTCATTGTTAAGATTAGAGACCGTTGGTAATGAACATGACCCAACAGAGCCAGTAGACGCATTAAGAGCCATACATGAGGCAGATAAACAAGGTAGGCACGTTACTGGTTTACTATATTACAATCCAGATAAAAAAACTGCTACCGAAACGTTAGGCCTAAGTAAAACTCCGTTGATGGCTCTTCCAGATTCTGAATTAAGGCCAAGCAAAGAGAGTTTAGATCAATTAAATACAAGTTTTAGAACTAACTAATGATTTACTTCTGACATCGGATTTCTTGAAATAGAGATGCCATCTCGGAGAGTCATTAGTCCCTTAGTGTAGTGGTCCATCATGTGGGGTTCTGGATCCCATGACCCTGGTTCGAATCCGGGAGGGACTACCAATTACAAATCTAGTGAACGGTTCAACAATTGAGAAACCCAACTTAGCATTATCACGATCATAAACCAACCTAGAGCAATTTTCCCCCATGGTTTAGATTCTTTAACTGGAGGGAAAGGATCGATACCCGCCTCTAGAGCTGCAGCTATTATCTCTAATTCTTCTTCAATAGTTTCAGGTTGCTTCATAATATCACTCAAGGTTCATTAGTAGGGTCCCAGCCAGAGACATATGATTCATCTAGTGATAAAAAATTATCACTAAAATTAGATATATCAATATTTAAAGAATTAAGATTCTCAGTTATTCGTTGATTATTACTAGACTTAGGTATTGTTATTGCACCTGTATCATAAACCCATTTTATAGCTGCCTGAGCAGAAGTGCAACCTACTGTTTTTGCTATTTTTGAAATCCCTATATCGTCAATTTTTTGCCCCCTTGCTAATGGAGAATAACCCATTGGTATTGCACCAATATCAATTGTAGCTTTCCTTAACTCCGGCCTTTGTAACCAAGGGTGTATCTCTATTTGATTAACTGCGGGTAAGATTGTCGCATAATCTCTCATAGCCTCAAGATGAGATACTCCATAATTCGAAACGCCAATTGAACGTGTTAAACCAATTTTCATACACTCTTCCATAGCTCTCCAAACATCTGCTCTAGCTGAAATATCTTCAGGAGGAGCATGAACAAGGTAAAGATCAACATAATCAAGATTTAACCGTTCTAAACTTTCATGACATCTTTGTAATGTTTCATTATATCCTGTCGCGTGAACCCTTCTTAATTTAGTGACTACAAAAATCTCATCTCTAGGGACATCTGATTCTCTAATCGCTTCACCAACTGCCTTTTCATTACCATAAGCAGTTGCAGTATCAATTAATCTATAACCTTGATTTAGAGCATGTATAATAGATGATTTACACTCTTCATCATTCATTTGCCAAACACCTAGACCAAATCTAGGCATCGCTATTTCAAAAAGTTTCGAACCATTTTCAGTATCGCTATGACCTATCGTCACATGGCCAATCATGGCATTCGATTAACCTACTAAACTTGAGTCATTCGACGTGGTGGTTTGAAACCAGCAACCTTCTCGAGGGCATATGGAGGAGTTACCGGAAGGTGTAGAGTTGCCCTTGGCTAGCGTGGCAATACCTAGACCTTCAGCATCTCTAATAATTAGTAGGATCAATGCTGGAAGAGAGGAAATACTACTCTGTCACCGAGTTTCTGAGGTGCCTGCATTTCCTGATTTTTGGGCATTCCCTGGTGGAGGAGTAAGTCGTGTAGATAAGGAAGTAGCTGAAGAAAATCCAGATTGGTTTGCACATACAAATGATTCAATTTTAACAATAACTTTGTTGAGAGAATTAGTTGAAGAAGTCGGATTCGCACCAAATGGAAAAGGATCTCTGGAATTAGTAAATGAAGAAATTCAAGAAGAAGTATGTAATGATAAAAATGCATGGGCAGATTTAGTTAGGAAAGGTTTGTTGAAAATTGAAAATTTCAATTCACAAATAATAGCAGAGCGTACTATGCCACCTCTCGCCCCTGTAAGATACACTAATACATTCCACCATTTATCAATAGATGATTCAACTATTGAGCCGAGATTCCCTAAGGGGATGACAGAATTCGATGAATACAAGTGGTGGGAACCTAAAACACTCCTAGATACTTGGCTAAGGCATGAAGTAAGATTACCTCCACCTCAAGTCACACTAGTTAGAGATATTACTCAAGCAATTGAGGATTATGGAGAATTGAATTTAGCTTTTCAAAAACTATCTGAAAACCCATCAAAGGGCTATCATGTCTTAGAGTTCGCACCGGGAGTAGAATGTGTACCCTTACCCACTCAAACGCTACCACCAGCCACCCATACTAATTGCTATGTTTTAGGAATCGCCGGGGGAGAAAGAGTGATTGTAGACCCAGCGGCTAAAAGTGAAGATGCATTGGATATATTGAGGAATAAAGTCAATGAAATAGAACTTACAGGAAGTAAAATTATTGCTACAATATTTACTCATAAACATCCAGACCATATAGGGGACTTGATGAAAATTTCAGAGATATATCAAGCACCCATATGGGCTAGTAAAGAAACACTTGAAATAATTCCTAAATTTGAAACTAATAAGGTACTAAAAGAAGGAGATATCTTTGAGTTAAATAAGGAAGATGAATCGGTATATTGGAAGATAATAGAAACACATGGACATTGCCCCGGACATATCTGTTTAGCAGGAGATGCAGGGATTGTCAGTGGAGATAATGTTGCTGTGATTGGCACCATTCTTGTGCCTTCAAGAGATGGCGATATGAATCAATATCTTGATGGTTTGGAGAGAATTAAAAACCTTAACCCACCCTTATTATTCCCTGGGCATGGCCCGTTTTCTGCAAATCCTCAACGATTATTGAGTCGATACATAAAGCATCGAAGTAAAAGGCATCAGGCAGTTTATGATGCTGTGAAAGACGATTATAATACATTAGAATTAATTGCTCAAAAAGCATATGAAGGCACCCCTGATGCACATCCAATATTATTAATTGATCAAACATTATCACATCTAAAAGGCCACATTAAATCAGGGAATATCAGAAGAGTGAATGATGAATATTTCTTGAAATAGCCAGCATTCAACTATTAAACAGGGTTAATATTCAAAAGTAATCGATATTAAGACGACACAAAAAACAGGAGGTGTGAGAATGGCGGATGACAAATGGTGGAGTGAAAATGAAGAAAACAAAGTGGACTCTAAGAAAGAAGTTCAAGAAATGCTAAATCAAACTGAAATGACGAAAATCAAAAGAGAAGAAGAATTAGCACGAGCACAGCATGAACTCAAAATGAATAAAATAGACCAAGAAATGTTGGAAAAAAAGGCTGAAAGCCCCACGCCGGCAACGATGAATCAAAATACTGTGACAAAACAAAAGGAGAAAGAAGGGCTATTTAGCTGGATGACAGATGACCCAGGATATCTTTTCCTAGCAATTATTGTTTCTTTAGGCCTTGTAGGATCAATCCTTGGTTCAATATTGACACCAGGTGTAGATGAAATATGGGAAATTACTGATGCAACCGTCCTAGAGGGGACGGAGTGGATAGAATATGACCGTTCTTACGAAGAATGTTCAGATTATGATGATTATGATAATTATTGCTACGGAGAATGGTACTGGGTATATTCATATGAATGCTATGCTGATGTTTACTACAATTATTCAGTCACAGGTACAGAATATTTTGGTGAATATTATTTATTTATAGGCGAATTTGGAGAATATTGTTTAGAACACGTTCAGTATGATATTATTCCAATTAATTCGACTCAGGACGCATGGTATAAAATTGAAGAAAAAAAATATAGTCAGCTTGAAAAACCTAGTGACACAGGGATGTTTTTAGCATTCTTTGGATTTTGTTGTTTACTCCCAATTCTACTAAGTCTACTATTCTTCATGTACTTTGAAGGAAATAATGATCAATATGAAAATACAGGGGCTAATGAAAGTAACGAGGTTCATCATTACCATCATCGAGGTGGAATAATGGGTGGTGTTTATTTTGGTAGTCCTTGGTATAGGAGACCGTGGTTCCATCGCCGAAGAAGTAGAAGAACAATTAGAATGTCTGGCGGCAGTCGTCGTTCAAGCGGTGGCGGCAGTCGTCGTTCAAGCGGTGGAGGTAGCCGTCGTTCAAGCGGTGGCGGAGGTCGTCGCTCAGGTGGCGGCGGAAGAAGATCACGTTGATTTTCTAAACCAAAATAACTGGGTGTGAAAAATTGGAGAAACATTGGGAAGGGGTTCCAAAACTTCCTAATTGTGAAGGTCAAGAACAATGGATTAAAGTTTCAGAGAATGTTTCATTAAGAGTTTTTATCTGGAAACCAGATATTGAATCCAAGAGAGATTTATCGCCAATAGTAATGGTACCAGGGTGGGGCTCAGTTTTTGAAGGCTGGAGACCTTTACTATCTGAATGGACTGAAAGAAGGCCAATAATTTATATCGAAACACGAGAAAAATCTAGTGCAGTTTTTGATAAGAAAATGAAATTAGAGGATTTCAAGATGGAGAGATTTACAAATGACATTATGGAAGTAATAAAATTTCTTGATTTGAAAGAAGATTTTGATTTCTTCTCATCATCTCTAGGCTCTACGATACTAATTGATGGATTACAATCAAAGATTTTACAAAGCCGCAGTTCAATCTTTGTGGCACCTAATCAAAACTTTAAATTTCCACTATGGGCTAAAATATTAATAAAAATGCCACTCCCTAATTTTACATTAAAGTGGCTGATTAAGACTGCAATATGGGGAGTAGAACGAAAAGTGAAAGAAGAAGGTCAGAAAATTCGTTATCGAAGAACACTATTATCTCAAAATTTTGAGAGGATTAGATTATCTGCGAGATCTCTCATGAAATATTCATTACCTGATGAACTTTCAGGAATAATTATTCCATGTGCAATAATAACCGCAGAGTCAGATAAGTTACACGGCTTAAATGATGGAAAAAGTATAGCAGATAGAATACCTAATGCAAAGATGATAAAAGTTCCTTCCAATCAATATGCTCATGAACCAGGTGTGCTAACAGAAATTGAAAATTTCCATTCTTCGTTATGATTTCAACAGATAAGCCAAAGCGATTGCCTGATGAAGGATGGCACGTACCGGATAATGAGAGACATGCGTGAACAGGCTTCATCTTTTGACGTAGCACGTATTGTGCGTGAGCTCTCAAAGATGATTGGTTCTAGAGCAAGAAAAGCATATCAGCCTCATTATGAACAGGTAGTAATACGATTAAATCCGAAAGGAATACCATCTTCGGATTTAGTAATTGTTAGCGGAAGAAGACTATACCTTTCCCAACGTGATAGGCCAATGCCATCACAACCATCGCAATTTGCAATGGTACTTAGAAAACATCTCAATAATTCAAGACTTATTGCAGTTGAACAATTAGGTTTCGATAGGATTATTTCTATGACTTTCGAACATGGCAGTGGGAAATTAAAGTTAATAATCGAACTTTTCAGAGATGGTAATGTATTACTTTTAGATAATGAGGGAGTAATAATCCAACCACTAACTCATGCCAAGTATGCTAGCAGATCTCTCAAAAGAGGTGTCGAATATGTGCCTCCACCCGCAGCAGTAGATCCAAGAGAAATGAATAGAGAGATATTAGATAAATTACTTGATAAAAGTGAAGATGACTTAATTAGAACCTTGGCAGCAAGAGGGAATTTAGGTAGAATTTATGGTAGTGCTATTTGTGCTTCGGCTGAATTAGATGAGAAGTTAAAGGCTAAACAACTTAGTGATGAACAGAGAGAAAGTTTAGATAATTCAATACAAGTTTTATTAGAAGAATTAGCAAATAATCAATCAAGTAAAATGTGGTTTGAAGATAAAGAGTCCCTTGATTTATGGAATAATACTATTGAGCAATCTGACAGAGATAGTGTAGCAGGAGGAATCAAAGAGATTGCACCTATTGATCTAAGATATTTAGATCATGAACTATCGATTGATATTCCTACACTATGCTCAGGTTATGATGCTTTTTTTGGATCTCATGATGCATCTGCGTTTATCCGAAGAGAGGAAGAAAAACTTGTCAGTATAGGCCAAGATTCTGGTGAGAAGAAAGCGAAGTTAGAGAGAAGAGCAGAACAACAAAGAACTGCGATTGATCGATTTTTATCTCAGGCGGTTATCAATCAAGAATTAGGAAAAGCAATGCAAGAAAATTGGACACATCTAGAAAATATTATGATTCAATTTAATGGTGAAATTTCTAAATCCACATGGCAAGAAGTTTCTGTAAAATGTCATGAGGTCCCTTGGATTGATAGGCTAAATCCAGAAAAAGGTACCTTCGTAGTATTTCTTCCTGATGAAGATGGTGAACCAGGCTCTAGTGTGACACTATATGCAAATAAATCAGTACATCAAAATGCTCAACGATATTTTCAAGATGCAAGAACTTTGAAATATAAATCTAAAGGTGCAGAAAAAGCACTAAAAGACACTGAAAATGCTAAATCAAGACAGGACAAAAAAAGAGCAAAGGATGTTGCGGCAGGACGTGTTAAAGGTATCCAAAGAAGTAAGAAATTTTGGTTTGAAAAATATAGGTGGGCAATTCTTGAAGGAGGACATATACTTGTAGGAGGCAGAGATGCTAGAGGTAACGATACAATTGTTAGAAAACATCTCAATTCAAATGATCTTTATGTTCATGCAGATCTTCATGGTGCACCATCATGCTCATTAAAACTAAAAGATGGTTTCAAACCCCTAACTGGTATTACAAATCTACCTGAAGGAGTGATTTCTTTACAAATTGCTCAAAATTTAGGAGAAGGGAAAGAAGATGCTAGAGATTTAGATGAAATAATATTTTCACAAGCAGCACAAATGGCTGTTTGTTGGTCTCGAGCATGGGGGAGCGGAGGAGCAGCTGCAACAGCATTTCATGTTAGGCCAAGTCAGGTATCAAAACAAACTGAAAGTGGAGAATCTCTTGGAAGAGGAGGTTTCGTAGTTAGAGGACAAAGAACATGGCATAGAGATTTACCATTAGAATTAGGCATGGGAATAGGAGTAATCAATGGAGTACCATTACCTATCTGTGGTACCGTTGAAAGTATTGCAAATATATTCGAGAAATGGATAAAAATAACTCCAGGAAGAGAAAAAAAAGAATCGATTGCAAATAAAATTTCCAAGGCTACAGGGCTAATCCAAGATGATGTCTTAGCATCACTACCACCCGGTGGATGTACTATAGAAGATTATGGATTAATGAAAAAATCTATTGAGACATAAGGCCCCATTCTGGGGCAGTTATCGCATATAATGCTGCATCGATGAATTCTCCATAGAGTAACTCTCTATCTTTTATTGTACCTTCTAACCTCATTCCTAATTTCTCTGCAACTTTTCGACTGGCAATATTATTTACTCCGGCTTCAATAACAAAACGATGAATTTTATTATTAAAAATTAGATTATTAATCAATGACTCGCAACAACGAGTAACTATTCCATTACCTGTTTTATCCTGAGATATCCAATATCCAAGGCCGCAAGATTTATTTTCCCAATCAACCCAATTAATGCTAATATTACCTATCAAGTTATCATTCTCTTTAATCAGCCAAACCGCAGATGTCCCTTGTAATCTATCTTTTTGAGAAATTTCAATAAAATTGATTTCATCAATTAATGACATATTAGAATCAAGCCATGGCAGCCATTTTCGAAGATACTCCCTGTTACTATCAACTACTGAAAATAGTTCAGAAGCATCTTCAGAAATTGGAGCTACAAGAGATAAATCGTCATCAACAGCAATTACAGGAGAAAATATAAATCCTAATTTCCCAGAGGTATTAATAGAGTCGGAATAAAAGGTCATATCAATGGGTAAAAGCAATATTATTTGAATTAGAATGATTTAATGGACTTTTTTGTGTTAAAAATCGGAACGGTCTCAACAGTAATGATTCAAGAGTAAAACGCTATCGGATAAGCATGAGTGGGCAAACGGGTGATGGGAATTGGACCTATGGAAATTATCTGCAATTGGAAGGATTACTTAGCCTACAAGGAGAAGAAAGAGGGATTTCTTCGGATGAAATGCATTTCATCATAGTCCATCAAACCTTTGAATTATGGTTTAAGCAAGTGATTAGAGAGCTATCAGAAGTAAGAGACATATTATGTCAAGAACAAGTTCCTGAAATAGATATTCCGAGAGCTGTTGAACATTTAGGTAGAACTACTGAAATTTTCAAATTGATGGGCGCTCAATGGGGAGTTATGGAAACTCTTACTCCGCAAGGATTCTTATCATTCCGAGATGGATTGGGATCAGCATCAGGTTTTGAGTCATATCAAATGAGAAAATTCGAGATACTTCTAGGACTAAAGAATGAAGACAGGTTATTTGGAATGGACCCTATAGAAACATTTAGAAAATTAGCAAAGAATAGTCCCAAGGATGCCGCTATCTTATCAGAATTAGAAGAAATTGCGTCGAAACCATCGCTCGAAGAATCATTAATGAAATGGATTTCTAGAACTCCGATTATGGGTTCGATTTATGCAACAGAACATGACCAAAAAGCTGTTCGAAATTATGTAAATGAACATTTATCAGCACATAAATCAATGGGAGAATCAGCAGCGGAAAGAATGTCAGGGTATGGTGTATCAGATATTGAAAAGGCAAATGCAAGATTCAAGTCAGCACATGATGGAGCAATTTCATTCCTAATGCCTGAGGGAGAACCTAGTCGAGCAAGAGCAAGTTTGTTATTCATAGAATCTTATAGAGAATTACCTCTTCTTGCATGGCCAAGAAAACTAATAGATGCAGTTGCTGAACTGGAGGAATCAATGGTGAAATGGAGACATTCACATGCAAGAATGGTTGAAAGAATCATGGGTAGACGTATAGGCTCTGGAGGAACTAGTGGAGTGGATTATTTAGATCAAACATCACAATATAGAATATTCAAAGATTTATGGGCAGTCCGTACTATTTTAGTTAAAACACAAAATCGACCTGCAGTAATCAATCCTAGTTTTTATGGTTTTAACAATGATAGTGAATAAAGAAAACTAGTTTCTTCATCGCACTATTCAAGACCATCACCTCACTCGATGAGTTATGACCAAAGCAGTGATATGTGCATTTACACGTACACCCATAGGTAAATTTAGAGGAGCGCTCTCAACATATTCCGCTACAGATTTGGGTTCTAAAGTAGTAAAGGAACTCATTAAAAAAGTGAATTTAGACCCAAAAAGTGGTATTGTCGACCAAGTTTACATGGGTCAGGTATTACAAACTGGTTCGGGTCAAGCACCGGCAAGACAGGTTGCAATAAATGCTGGATTACCGTATTCTACACCATGTACGACCATCAACAAGGTTTGTGGATCAAGCCTCAAGGCAGTAATGATTGCAGCTAGCGATATAATTTCAGGACATGCAGATGTCATTATAGCTGGAGGAATGGAATCAATGAGTAATGCACCATATTTTACTAATAATGTGAAAAAGGGTGAAAATGTGGATTTTAATTCTTTAAAATCAGTAATGACTCATGATGGTTTAACTGATGCATTTGATGGTACTACAATGGGTATGACTGGCGAGATAGTGGCTATGGAATTCAATCTTTCTCGAGAACAAGCAGATGCATATGCTGTACGATCTCATGCACTCGCTAATGCGGCTTGGGAAAATGGGTGGTTCACCGAAGAGGTTATCGAAATAGATGATTTAGAAATCGATCAAGGAATTAGGCCTGATACTAATATGGAAAAATTAGGAGATTTAAGAGCCATTTTCAAAGATAATGGCCAGGTGACTGCCGGAAATTCTAGCCAAGTTTCAGATGGAGCATCCGCAGTACTAGTCTGCTCTGAAGAAAAAGCTAATCAACAGGGGTGGCCAATACTGGCAGAAATATTGGATTATACTACATCGGGAGTTGAACCTAAGAGAGTAATGATCGCTCCCATATCAGCAGTAGAAACTCTTCTTAAAAGAAATAACTTAGACATCATGGATATAGACATAGTTGAGCATAATGAGGCATTTGCCGCTGCATCTGTAGCCGTACAGATGGCTCTGAAAGTGCCAGAAGACCGATTTAATATTCATGGAGGTGCTATTGCTATAGGGCATCCATTAGGTGCAACTGGAACACGCTGTTTAATGACTACAATTAATGCATTAAATAGAACTGGTGGAAAGAAAGGAATTGTTACTATCTGTCTCGGTGGAGGCAATGCAGTGGCCATGTTAATAGAAAGAAAATAAATTATAATTAATCTAATTACAGCTCTAAAAAGTCATTTAATCAGTCAATGCCCTTATGTGGGGGTCGCTGGCCGTTCCGCATCATGGTCAAGCCTGCAAGAGCACATACCCGCTTCGAAAAAGCACGAATAATTGGCGCGCGCGCACTTCAAATCAGTATGGGAGCACCTTTATTCGTAACCGAGGATGAATTAAGAGAAGAGTTCGAAGAAGAACTAATCCAACTTTATGGAGTAGATGATGCAAAGGATAAAGTCGTTCTAGACCCCATGAAGATTGCTACGCTTGAATATATGAGACACAGAATACCAATTGATGTCGAACCACATCTTGATGAATAAAACAAGATTCGATTTATGACAATTAGGTCGTGAAATAGTGAGATTCGAAAGAGTCAAAGTTGAGAAATTAACTGCCGTTCTAATTGGATTAACAATACTTGTAATTGCTGCAGGTGGAGTCATTAGAATTTATGATGCTGGAGAATCATGTCCTGACTGGCCAACATGTTTTGGAACATGGGGGTTCGATGTATCAGAGGAAGAACAAAAAGAATGGTTTGAAGAAAATCCGGATGAAACCGACTCAAGAGGCTCTAGCCATACATATACATCATTTCAAATATTTACAGAATGGATTCATCGACTTCTAGCAGGAGCGATTCTGGGGCCTTTAGTATTGCTGAATTGGTGGTTGGTGAAGAACGATCTAGAATTATCCAGAGAAGTTAGATTAGCATCTTCTACATCGGTTATTTTGATAATTTGGCAAGGCTTCTTAGGATTTGTGACAGTTAAAATGGACAATCAACATTGGAGTGTCGCGCTTCATTTAGCTTCAGCATTGTTATTCTTAATGTGCTTGATCTGGATTTGGCTAGCTACAGTTAGAGAAAAAGAAGAACTACCTTCATGGATAATATTTGACCCTATTCTAGCAAATAAGTGGAAGTATCGTATAGCATTGTTATCATTTGGAACTTTTGTCACTCTATTTGTAGGAGTTTTTGTTTCAACAACTCCTGGAGCTAATCAAGGGTGTGGAGTTTTGGGTTTCCCTAACTCTTGGCCCCTATGTAATAGTTCATTTGATCTTAAAATTACTGACTTCGAGGCACAATCACAGATGTTACATAGGCAGATAGTAGGTTTAATTGGATTTATTCTAATATTTTCATCATATGTTATTTGGAAAGAAAATAAGGAGGGAGAATATGGTTTATTATTATGTAAATGGATTTGGTTGGCAACAATTCTCTACTTATTCAATATCGCATTAGGAGGATTATACGTTCTTTCAGCTAAATTAGATGGTTTTGAAATAACATTTTTCGAGTTGTTGTCATTATTACATTTAATGCTTGCATCAATAGTGTTTATAATAATCACAACCCTATTGTTAGTAGTCAAAATAGTCACACTCTATGATGAAAATCATTTACTATCAGATACTAGTAATCAATGAGTTTCAAAGACTAGCGGCAATAGGAGTCTACATGTCAGAGACAAGGGCGCTGGGGAAAACCCTATTTTCTTTGACCAAACCAAGAGTAGTAGTACTTCTGCAGATAACAGCAATGTGTGCAATACTTAGTCATGATTTAATTGAAACAAATAAAATTGATTCTAACACTCTAGAAAATATGTTAATTGTTTTCATTGGCGGTTATCTAACCGCAGGAGGTGCTAACTGCATCAATATGTGGTACGATAGAGATATCGATCCAATTATGAATAGAACTTCCAAAAGACCTCTTGCAGTTGGTGATATTTCCCCAGCCGGTGCTTTGATTTTTGGAATATTAATGTCCTTATTCGGAACATTATGGCTAATACAGATGGCAAATGAAGTTGCAGCTTTCTGGGCACTATTTAGTATCTTATTCTATGTATTCATATATACAATATGGCTGAAAAGGACAAGTACACAAAATATAGTAATAGGTGGAATTGCAGGTTCGACACCACCCGTTATTGGTTGGTGCGCAGCTGAAGGAGATCTCGAAATATCAATTAATACAATACAAGAATTCACTACTTCTATTTTTGATATTGGAGGATATATGCCATGGTTTATGTTCTTATTGATATTTTTATGGACACCCCCGCACTTCTGGGCATTAGCATTATATCGTTCTGAGGAATATGAAAAGGTAGGAGTTCCTATGATGCCAAATGTCAAAGGGAAACATAGAACTTTAGTTGAAATGAAGATTTATTCGATAATTTTAATATTATTATCATTAACTGCACCCTTAAGTTATCATGAGATTGAATATTGGTCTAATATTAATTTAGATTTGAATACTATTTTAATTATCTTAAACACTGGAATACTAAGTTTTTGGTATGCATTGACAGTGTGGGGAATAGATGTAATGGAAGATAATGATGAGAATAATAGAATGCCCACGGCATCTTATTCATTCTTCGTATCATTGAGTTATCTGGCATTTATGTTTATTGCCCTAGTCTTATCGAGTATAGGGGTAGAAGGAGCTTTTGTAAGTTTAGTTTTTGTAATACTATTGATATTAAGAGATAAAAAAAAACAAAAAAAAATTAAAAATAGCTAAATTGAACTAAAGTAGAATGATAATCCGATGGATTCAAACACCTAATAGTTAGTCCACTAATCATAAGAACGGAGAGATCAGAGATGAAGGAATCAGAACTAATCTATGATTGGAATACCATTGACTATGAAATAAAAAGAATTTCATCTCAACATCCACATGGTGTGTGGTTCGATGATGAAACACTAAGAGATGGTTTACAAAGCCCTAGTGCAAGAAATCCGACTATAACTCAAAAAATTGAATTAATTGATTATATGGAAAAATTAGGTATTCAAAAAGTAGATTTAGGATTACCAGGTGCTGGTCCATTTCATATTCAACATATTGATGCAATGCTCTCTCATATGACTGAAAATTCATATGAACTAAGGCCAGGATGTGCTGTGAGAACAGTAGTTAGCGATATTGAACCATTGGTAGATCTTCAAGCAAAATATGAAAGACAAATACAGGCAAGTGCATTTCTTGGAACAAGTCCTATACGCCAATATACTGAAGGTTGGGATATGGAAAGGATTCTTTCAACAGCGGAAAAGGCAGTGACTTTTGCAGTTGATAATGATATTCCGGTAATGTTTGTTACAGAAGATACAACAAGAAGTAAACCTGAGGAAATAAAGCAAGTATATACTCGTGCTATAGAACTTGGAGCAGATAGAATTTGCATATGCGATACTTGTGGGCATGTAACTCCTAATGGAGTTAAGAAATTACTAGGTTTTATTCAAGAAGAAGTAATACCTGATTCTGGAGTTAAGCGCAGAGATATCGAGGTGAACTGGCATGGTCACCAAGATAGAGGACTTGGTGTAGCAAATAACCTAGCAGCAGTCGAAGCAGGTGCCGATGTAATACATGGAACTGCATTAGGAGTAGGTGAAAGAGCAGGTAATGCGCCTTTAGATCAGACTTTAGTTAATCTCAGTTTAATGGGAGTAATCAGTAACGACCTGACTTCTCTGAATGACTATATGAAAAAGGCTCATGAATATATTGAAGTTGCTTTACCAAGAAACTATCCTGTATTTGGAAAAGATGCATTTGAAACTGGGACTGGAGTTCACGCCAGTGCAGTAGTTAAAGCAATGAAAAAAGGTGATGATTGGTTGGCAGATAGAATCTACTCAGGAGTACCTGCACAAGATTATGGGTTAGAACAGGTGATAAGAATTGGGCATATGAGTGGACGTTCGAATATTACTTGGTGGTTAACTAAGAATAATTATGAAATAACTGATGATTTAGTAGCCTATCTTTTTGATGTCGCCAAGACACAAAGAAGATTAATGGATGATGAAGAGATCCATATGGAAATTAAAAAATGGAAAAACATCTGATGCATTGGTAATGCAAAAATAACGAATACCTAAAGCCTCATCGACTACGACAGGTGCATGCGTTCTGTAATAGTTGCCGTATTGATTCTATTTTTGGCACCATTTTCAGGCTTAGTTTCAGCAGATTCAGACATTAATTCGGATCCAATCAATGAGGAATTAGAGTTAATTATCCCTACCTATTCTATAGCAGTACAACTAGCCTTTGAGAGAGTGTCAAATTTAGAGCAGTATAGCATCGAGGAATTAGAAAATACAAAAGAATGGCTAATAGTAACAAGTCAAACTATCGAAAAACAAAAAATATATTCTTCCGCTCCTGACCAAATTGAAGAATCTTCAGTATTACGTGGAGCATATATCTGGACCTATGATTCACCTACTAATTTAGTGGATTCATTGGAAAAGCTCCTAATAAATGAAAATATTGAATCTTTTTCCCCACTTATTACTAAGAAACAAATTACTCGGTCATTACCTAATGATGAAGATTTTGATGACCAATGGCATCTGCGTAATACGGGTCAGACGTCAGGGACATCTGGAGAAGATGTGAATGTAACCTCTGTATGGAATGCATATACTGGAACTGGTATAATAATTAGCGTAGTTGATGATGGTTTAGATAAGGATCATCCAGATATTTCACCAAATTATTCACCAACGCATTCTTATGACTGGTGTAATAGTGATTCAGATCCAACACCAACCAGTAATAATGGCCATGGTACAGCAGCAGGAGGTGTTGCTGCAGCTGCTGGCAATAATACAATCCATGTAGCAGGAGCGGCTTATGATGCGACATTAGCTGGTTCTACATTGATTGCTTGCTGGGCTGGAGATTCTACAGAAGCTGATGCATTGAGTTTCCTAAATAATGAAATCGATATTTATACTAATTCATGGGGTCCATCGGATAATGGACAAACGTTATCTGCACCTGGACCATTAATGCTTGCAGCATTTGAAGATGATGCCTATCAAGGTAGGAATGGATTAGGGAATATTATCACATGGGCAGCAGGAAATGGATTAACAAGTAATGATAATGCCAATTATGATGGTTGGGCAAATAGTAGATTTACAATTGCAGTTTCAGCAATTACTCATTATGGTGAACAATCATATTATTCTGAACCAGGAGCAAACATCTTAGTCACAGCACATTCGAACGGAGATGGTGAAGCAATAACAACAACTGACATACACGATGACCCTGATAGTTCATCTGATGATGCAGGGTATGATAATGGAAATGTCACTAATTCCTTTGGAGGAACTTCTAGTGCAACTCCCTTAGCGGCTGGAGTAATCGCATTGATATTAGATGCCAATGAAAATCTGACATGGAGAGACTTGCAACACATATTGGTCAATAGTGCGAGAATGAATGATCCAAATGATTCTAGTTGGGAAATAAACAATGCAGGGCATGATATATCTCACAAATATGGTTTTGGAGCAATAGATGCTGGTGCCGCTGTTGCTCTGTCTGAGAATTGGACAAATATAGATAGTGAAGTGAATCAAACATTTGGACCTTTTACACCATCTTTTGAGATTCCAACATCAAGTAATTCTTGGAGTGAATTTAATGTTCAAATTACAGAAGATATAAGTTTAGAGAGCATAGACGTAATAGTCGATATTGACCATTCTAGTAGAGGAGACTTAGATATTGTCCTAGAATCACCTAATGGAACTCAATCATGGCTTGCAGAAGAGCATAATGATGGAGGTAATGATTACTCTAATTGGTTATTTAATACCGTTCATCATTGGGACGAAAGTAGTCTAGGAACTTGGATTTTAAAAATAAGAGATACGACCGCCGGTTCATCTGGAACTCTGAATTCATGGCAGATGATCACTCATGGCATGGACATTGATTTAGATCATGATGACGATGGTTTATCAGATGTAAATGAAACGTCAATCTGGGGTACTGACCCATATAATGAAGACACAGATGGTGATGGAATTAATGATTATGATGAAATTTTTGTATATATGACAAATGCCACTCAAGCAGATTCTGATTTTGATGGTCTCTCAGACTCAATAGAAATTTCATTATATCAAACAAATCCTAATGACTACGATACTGACGATGACTTACTTGGAGATGGTGCAGAAGTTAATTTGTGGGGAAGTGATCCATTGGTTTATGATGCAGATGATGACTCAGATTTTTACTATCATTTCAATGACTGTAATGACCAGAATGCAGAGATAAATCCAGGTAAAGCAGAGAAATTAAATGGCTTCGATGATAATTGTGACGAATTTATTGATGAAGGATTTAATTTTACAGATAGAGATAATGATGGTCTAAAAGATTGGCCGGAATACCACATACATAATACCGATTATAGAGACTCTGATACTGATGGCGATGGTCTAAAAGATGGACAAGAAGTAAATATTTATGCAGACCAAGGAGCTAATCCATTAGTTTATGATGAAGATTCAGATCAAGATAGTTGGTATTGGTTCCAAGATTGCGATGATGAAAATATCTACAGGTCGCCAGGTCTTGCTGAAATATTAGATGGAATTGATAACGACTGTGATGAAGATATTGATGAAGATTTCATTGATTTAGATTCAGACACAGATGGATTATCAGATTATGATGAATATTATTATACTTTAACTAATCCTAATGATGGGGATACAGATGATGATGGATTATCCGATGGAATAGAGGTTAACACATATGCCGAACTTGGAGCAAATCCCCTAGTTTTTGATGAGGATGCGGATGCTGATGGATGGTATTGGTTCCAAGATTGCGAAGATAATGATAATGAGCGTTCGCCTTCATTAACTGAAACTTTAGATAAAAAAGATAATGATTGTGACGAAGAAGTTGATGAAGACTTCCTTGCAATTGATTCGGACGCTGATGGATTGTCAGATTATGAAGAATTCCATAATATAAATTCAGATCATAATGATGAAGACACAGATGGTGATGGTATAAATGATGGTTCAGAAGTACTAATAAAAATGTCAGACCCTTTAATATTTAATTTTGATAATGATGAGGATGGGTTTTATGATTTCGAAGATTGTGATGACCTAGAATTAGAAATTTATCCAGGGGCAACTGAAATATGGAATGGTTTAGATGATGATTGTAATGATTTAGTAGATGATGATCTACGACGTCAAAACCTTGTACTAACTATTCCACAAACTCAAGCAATTTATAATTGGGATGCAGTAAATGGTTCTCTGATTTTCGGACTAAATAATATCCCATCTCAAGTGAATACAGATATATCTTGGAAAATAGGGGACTTTGATCTAGAACAAAACTTATCTAACGGTGATACAAGATTGTATATTAATCCGCTAGATTGTGATAAAAATAATGATAACTTAACAAAACTTCTGTGTAATAACGGGACTAGTAGTCAAGAAATAAGTGCGATTATGATTGATTCTGGCGTCACTACAGAGTTTTTATGGGAAATTAATATGGTAGTTTGGATACCTCCACCAACATTTATTGAAAAGCTTTTATCATTCCTCGGCAGTGGTATTGGTTTAGCATTCTTATCGAGTATACTCTTAGCAATAGTTGCAATTGGCGCTTTCATAAGTATGAGAGTTTCGCATAAAAGACGCTTGGAAGATGCATATTCTGCTTACAGTATTCCATCAGCAAAATTAGATTATAGTACTGATTTCTCTAAGACAGAATTACCTTCTGCTCCAGATATATCAGTTTTAGAAACTAAAAAATTTAACTCTGATTTAAATGAAGAGATTCCTGAATTAACTGCATTAATACCAATGATGAATGTTCCAAGTCGAAAGGTTCAGGAAGAAGATATTATTGAATTAGTTGATATTCCATCAAGAATCATTGAGGAATAATCTTTAAGATTCTTCTTCAAGAGATATGATATCATTCTGTCCCCATTCAGCATCTGGACTACCTCCTGACCATTCACCTTCGATTGATATATCTTCTACATCATCATCTTCTCTCCATGGAGGCTCACCATCTGAGCCACTAATAATTAGACAACCGTCATCATCAAGCCTATTTTGAAGAGTCTTAATTCCCCTTTTCATAGGTAAGAGGTGCCCAATAGGAGTTCCTGCTGTCACAAATGGATGAGTAGCGGTACAAATTAGTAAACCCCTATTTGGAGAATGTACATCGTGACTCACCCCGGGCCTTTCAGGATCAGTAATTGTTGCAACTACTTCACCTTCTTCTACGAAACTACCTGCTGGCGCTAAAACATCCAATAGACCACCTTGGTCAGATCTAATCCAAGCCGAACCAGAAGCTAAAATTCTAAAATAAGGTCTATTAGGATAACCAGGAATCATCCTTAGACTTCTAAGAACATTTAGAATCCCATAAATTGCAACTTGAACAGATTCATGATCAGCTTCATTGGATCCTCCTCCTTCGTAAGTTATACTACCAATCCCTGATTTATTTGCTGCTCTTCTAAGGGAACCTTTAGGGCCCTCATTATCAAGAATTGTTTCTATACCAAATGACCTAGCAATCTTATTACTCTCAGGATGAGCAAGATTCGCCCGAATTTGAGGCATATTAGTTCGTCCGGGAGCAGCAGTATGCAAATCAATAATATGATCAGAAGTCTCGATTACAGATTTCCATAATCGATTTGCAACTCGAGATGTAGTATTACTTTCACTATTACCAGGGAAGCTTCTGTTCAAGTCACGACCATCAGGAAATTTACGACTTTGTCTGCGATATCCTGGAAGATTAACTATCGGCATTATCCTGATTGTCCCTGCTAACATTGAGGGATCAATATCTTGATTTTCTCCGATAAAATTAGGTCCACAAAGATAGGTTAGAGCAAGGGGGCCTACAAGCTCATTCCCATGTATAGCGCCTAAAATTGTGACTATAGGGCCGGGCCTAGAGCCATGAATAATAGTTACTGGAACCGGCCATGAATCACCAATCTCAACATCTAATAGATTATATTCAATTTTTCTTATAGTCCCTGGTTTTACCCTCTTACGATTAAATAAATGAGGTTTCGGGCCGATTTCTCGCGACCATTTCTTAGGAGAGGGGGACTTGCTTTCTAACGCTTTCTCAATTTCTTTACGTCTCTTTTGAGGCAATTGATTAGCTACTTTTAATGGTCTATGACGACGTCTTTTAGTACGTGGCGGTGGTGACTTTTTTACAGCCACTTCCGGTAACTTTTCTTTATCCTCTGTTTGAGACAACAATCTCCGGAGAAGGTTCTCAAATTAAGATAGTCTGATGAGAGATTTATGGAATCATTCAATTCCTTTAGCCATGTGTGAACTATCATGAGTGAGATGAATGACATATCTGTTCAAGAAAAATATGCACCAAATAGTATTTGTTTTGGCTGTGGTCCTGCAAATGAAAAAGGTCTCAAAATTAAGTCATTTAGAACTGAACATGGACTAGAGATGAGGTTTGAAACAAAGTCTGAACATCAGGCATTCCCTGGAATTATTAATGGTGGAATAATTAGTACATTGCTCGATTGTCATGGGAATTGGGCTGCAACTATGGCATTAATGGATCAGAGCGAAAGTAACGTCCCACCTTGCACTGTAACAGCATCTTTTAGCATGAAATTAAGAAGACCTACACCCCTAAATGCTACTTTGGAGATAAGTGCAAATATCGAAAATATTTCAAATGATAGAGCTAATGTGAATATGACATTAGTAGCTGGAGGAAAAATATGTGCAACAGGAGAAGGGCTATTTGTTGCAGTCAAAGAAGGACATCCAGCGTACCATAGATGGAATTGATTTACACGGCATCCTTTAGAACGGCCGATTGTAAGAATGTTTGTGGCACACTCTAGCGGAGGCTCGAAAACGAGTCTCGAAGACTTAGGTCTATCTGCAGAATTGACCAATTTATTGAAGAATAGTTGGGGAATTAAAGAACTATATCCCCCTCAACAAAAAGCATTACCAGCTGCTCTTTCGGGAAAAAATATAATGTTAACAATCCCGACTGCAAGTGGAAAATCACTCGTTGCACACCTAACTATCGCTCATAGGTTGAAAAATGATTTAAAGATGCAAAAGGCACTTTATGTTGTACCACTGAAGGCTCTTGCAACAGAGAAATATAATGAGCTAAAAGAAATCTCAGATGTTGTTGGCTTGAAAGTTGGTCTTGCTATTGGAGATAGAGGTGGAGAAAACCATTCAATAGATAATTCTGATATTCTGGTTTGTACAAGTGAAAAACTAGATTCTCTACTAAGAAACCGTCCAGAACTAATCTCACAAATAGGTATAGTTGTAAGCGATGAATTTCATTTATTACATGACCATGGAAGAGGTCCAACATTAGAAGTCTTAATTTCAAGAATTAGGCATAAAAGACCGGAGGCTCAGATAATCGCTTTATCTGCAACAGTAGGGAATTGTGAGGAGTTAGCTAACTGGTTAGATGCTGAACTGATACAATCAGAATGGAGGCCAGTAACCCTTCATTCAGGTACTTTGACAGACTTACAAGTAAAAGTGCATAGAATCGATGGAAAAGGTGGTGAAAAATGGCCAGAACCTAGAAATATCCAAGGAGTTAAGGGTAAAAATTTACAAGCAGCACTTGATGACACAATAGAACATAATGGACAATTATTAGTATTTGTAAATTCTAGAGCAGGCGCACAAAAAGAAGCAAGAGAGTTATCAAAACATATTCTAAAAAGAATGAAAAATGAAGATGAATTTAATGATAGTAAAAAAATAGAGAAACTAGAACTTGTTTCTGAATCATTAAAACAAAGAGAAGATACTTCAGCATTAGGAAAAAAATTAGCTGATGCCATAAAAGGTGGAGTTGCTTTCCATCATGCAGGATTAACTAATGGACAAAGAAATAAAATCGAAGAAATGTTCAAACAAGGAGATTTATACTGTATTGTAGCAACTCCAACCTTAGCACAAGGAGTAAATTTACCTGCAAGAAGAGTAGTCATTAGAGATGTTAGAAGGTGGAATACTGTAGCAGGGAGAAATATGCCCATGCCTATAATGGAAATAAAACAGATGTTAGGTAGAGCAGGTAGGCCAAAATATGACGAAAAAGGAGATGCATGGATTATATCAAAAAATAAGGATGAGGAACTGAAATTCGTTGAACATTTTCTGTTAAGTGAACCTGAAAAAATAACCTCTAAATTAGCTAATCCTAATGCACATAGTGCCGAAGAAGATCCCGCACTATTAACGCATATTCTATCATTAATTGCTACTAGTGACATGAATGATCGTAATTCATTAGGTCGATTTTTTAGTAAAACATTCTTATCAACTCATATGGAATCTGAATCTCTAGAAAATCAGATAGATAGAGTAATAAAATGGCTTGTTGAAAATGGGATGATAGTTAGAGATGGTGAATCTGAGTTAGTTCGAGAAAGAATTCTATCAGAAAAAACTACCGAATCAAATGATGAAAATTGGAATGATGAACTTCCATCTTGGGCACATTCCGCAGCAGAAGTTGAAGGAGTCGATATTTACATCAAAAAAGATGAACATGTATCTGAAATAGCTCCAAGAAAAGGTCCTGCAATTTTCGGATTTAAAAAAGCAAGTAAATATGAAGTAGAGGAAATTGAAAATCCAGATTCTCAATCGATGGTTTATTCTGCAACTTCATTAGGACTAAGAGTGTCTAGATTATACTTAAATCCAATATCAGGTAAAATAATTAAAGATGGATTAACAAATGCAATGAATATCCTAACAGGTTTGGATAATCAAAGACAAATTTCACCATTTAGCTTGTTACACTTAGTCACCTGCACCCCTGATTTCATACCATTATGGCCGCAAAAGAAAGATTTAGGTAAAATTCAAGATGCATTGTTTGGGCATGAAAGTGAATTACTAACAAATAGTGTAGATCTAGATGATGAAAGAAGAATGAAGGGAGTTTTAGTGTTACAATCCTGGATTGAAGAATTGAGTATTAGTGAATTAGAGGAGGAATGGAATGTTCAACCAGGTGATTTGAGAAGTAGGGTAGACTTAGCAGAGTGGCTACTCTACTCTACTCGAACTATCCTTATGGATGATGATGATTTGAAAAGTATGGATAAAGAATCTCATCGAGTATTGTTTGAAGCAATAGATGAAATTCATAGAAGAGTGAGAAACGGATGCAAATCGGATTTACTTGCTTTAATCACACTAAAAGGAGTGGGGAGAGTGAGAGCAAGAGAAATGGTAAGTATTCTAGGAGTCACGAATATAATGGATATTTCATCTTTAACCGAGAATGATCAGTTCAAACTTTCAGAATTAAGAGGTTGGAGTATGAAACTTGTCAAGAATATTGTAAACAATGCATCACAAGTTAAAAAACGCCTAAATTGACCCTCATCCTTCTTCAATTGGAGCCTATCGGAGCATGTGGCAATAGACGACCAGATGCCTTGGTTTCCAGCTTGGGGTATGAAATTCAATCATGAAATTTCAGATACAAATGAAATTTTAGAATTATTTAACAAAAATAAACCAGATAAAAATTGGCTTATTTTAGCATTTGATGCTGCAGCGAGTGAAAAACATCTTTGGACTGCATGGTATTCAATGAGAAGAAATAAAAAAAATAAAAAAATGATTGCTAAAAATTCAGATGCTGAATTTATCAGATTAATTGCCGGTACACATCAAGTGAAAGTTGCATTTAATAATGCAGGTATAAGAATAGGTGATAATTATATTTGGATCATTAGATTACCTGAATCAGAAATAGGAAGTAATATCGAAGAGGTATTTATTGATCGTGATTCTTACAATAATTATGATGATGAGGCAAATAAATTAATTGAAAGAATGAATGGAAAATTAATCACTGAAAGACCAGTTCCTACTATGAAGGGATTGAATAGGATTGGGTATAATACTGAAACAAAAATTATTGGTTCGTTAGAAGATTGCTTCATCCTACACCTTGTTTCTTCGAAAATATGAAACCAGAAGAAAAACTCAGAGGGGCAAACTGATATGCAAAGGCTATGAGCAACAGATAGGGATAATATGGCGAAATACTATGGTTACAAGAATTGCTCACATTGTGAAATTATTTGTACCCCTGGCAACTATCTAGATTATAGTGGTAAAAGGTACTGTACTGCTTGCTGGATACAACATGAAAACCCCGACCATCCAGATCTAGATGCAATTAGGGAAAAAGTAAAGAATGCAGTTAATATATGGAAACTTGCTAAACATTCTCGTGACGAATATCACCTTCCTGTTGGACCTAAATCAATCAATAGGAGATGAATTGAATGAAATATGTACCAGATGATTTTGATCCATCAATTTGGGAGAATATTAATCCATATGTAGATGATTTATTAGAAAGAGAATTAAGTTGCTCTAGTTGTTTAGAAACACTAATCTCAGATTCATCAAATCTAGCAGAACATATCTCAGAAACTGGGGCTTTACTTTATATCGGCATGACTTGCGATACAGAAAATGAAGAAAAAAAGAATGCTTTCCTAGGTTTTGTAGAAAATATTCGTCCGAAGCTTTCAGAATTTTCAGATCAATTAAATCGTAGAATAGTGGAACATCCATCTATAGGAGATTTACCTAAAAAATATAATTTAATGATTAGGGGGATAAAATCAGATATTGAAATATTTAGAGTAGAAAATATACCTTTAGGAGTAAAGCAAACTAAACTAGTTACAAAGGCTCAAGGAATTACTGGTGGGATGACTGTTGAATTCGAAGGAAAGGAAATGACTTTCCCTGAAATGAGAGTTTTTTTAGAATCAAATGATCGAATAAAAAGAGAAAATGCATGGAAATCAATGGTTGAAAGATGGATGGAAAATTCCGAAGAATTATCCGATATTTTTGATGAACTTATAGTAATTAGGCACCAAATTGCTAAAAATGCAGGATTCGAATCATACACCAATTATATGTTCAAGGCTATGCATCGATTTGATTATTCAGTTGAAGATTGTTTGACATTCCATAAATCTATTGAGGAAGTATGTATGCCTATTCTTAATAAAATAAATATCGAAAGAAAGACTGCTTTTGGTTTAGATAAATTATCACCTTGGGATGTAAATGAAAAAGCAGGTGGCGGACCCGATATAGATGGAAAAAAACCATTAAGACCTTTTGAAAATGTAGATGAAATGGTCACTAAATTATCACAATTATTTCATAATATGTCTAATGATTTAGGCGGTAAATTCGATAAATTAGTAGAAATGGATACCTTAGACCTAGAAACAAGGAAAGGTAAGGCACCAGGTGGATATCAATATTATTTAGAAAAAAGCAGAATACCATTCATATTCATGAATGCTGCAGGTCTACAGGGCGACCTTGAAACAATGGTTCATGAATCAGGACATGCTTTTCATTCACTATATTGTGGACATTTAGATTTAATTGATGACAGAGACTACCCAATTGAATTTGCAGAAGTTGCAGCAATGTCAATGGAACTATTGACGCAACCAGAATGGGATATTTTTTATGACGAACTGGACGAAGCAAATAGAGCAAGAATCACTCATCTTGAAGGAGTTGTATTTTTACTTCCTTGGATAGCTACAATAGATGCGTTCCAGCATTGGATTTATGCGAATCCTGAACATACAAGAGACGAAAGAAAGAAACAATGGATTTCTTTGAGAGAAAGATTTGGATCAAAGATAGACTGGGAAGGTCATGATGACTTCAGAGAACTTTCATGGCAACAACAAGGACACCTTTTCGGTGTTCCTTTCTATTACGTAGAGTATGGGATTGCACAACTTGGAGCATTACAATTATGGCAAACTCACAGAGAAGACCCAAAAAAGGCACTAGAAAACTACTCTAATGCTATGAAATTAGGAAATACCAAAACATTACCTGACTTATTTGCTGCGGCTGAACTAAAATTAGGTTTTGATGAAGAACATCTCTATTCATTAATCAATGAAGTAGAAACTGCTATGTCAGAAATTAAAAATTAGTCGGACGAGCTGGAGTCTGTGAAATTAATCTTTCAGACCCTCAGCTGTCACGGTAAAGACCGCTTCTCCTTCTGGAAGATTAGGGCTGTCAATTAAGCGTGCAATACGCCTACCACCCTTAGATTTCCTGAGGTAAAGTCGGAATGTGCTTGCGTGACCTACAATGTGTCCACCGATTGCTTTCGTTGGATCACCCCATAATGCTGCTGGATTAGACATAACTTGATTCGTGACTAATATTAGAGCATTTTGAATATCAGAGAGTTGTTTAAGTTCTTTCAAATGTCGATTTAATTTTTGTTGCCTAGCGGCTAACATGCCACGACCAATGTATTCTGAACGAAAGTGACTTGTAAGGGAATCAACGATAACTAATTTGACGTCAATAGATTTTGACATTCTTTTTATTTCATCTACTAACAACATCTGATGTGCAGAATTATATGCTCGAGCGACATGAATTCGCTCCATAGCATGACTAGGGTCCATACCTACTGCTTCAGCCATTTGAACGATCCTCTCTGGCCTGAAGGTATCTTCAGTATCAATGTAAAATACTTCTCCATTGAGGCCACCTTGAGAAAGTGGAAGTATTGTATTAACAGCTAATTGATGACCAATTTGTGTTTTACCACTACCAAATTCACCAAATACTTCACAGATAGATTGAGTCTCAAATCCACCACCCAGTAATTCATCTATAGATGCAGTCCCAGAAGTTAATTTCTGAACTGTCTTACGTTTTTCGATAAGGGCATTACCACTAATGAAACCTCCAATATTAGCTAATTTCTTTGCAGCTTGAATAATCTTAGATGAAACTGCTTCTCCTAATTCTGCTTGTTCAGCCAACTCCATAGGGCTCATTACCGCTATGCCAAGTAATTCATCGAAACCAGCCTCTCTAAGTTTCTCTGCAGTTGCAGGACCAACACCTGGAAGATCTTCAATAGTCATTTCTGGCTCATCAATATCAATTGTTATTTCATCATCATCCATATTCTCACTCGCAGTCTTCTTTACCATCTAATCACCTGTTTATGGTATTGCGGATTATTAGAAAGTATATGAATAAATGAAAGACCCCTGATTATTATTGAAAGTGAAAAAAACCTTAAGAGGCTCTTAGTAGCTTCTTTCTTCACTTTAAGTTTAGATTTAGTTTTGGTATCGAGTGGTGGATTTGAACCACCGGTCTCCGGGTTATGAGCCCGACGAGATAACCTGACTACTCCAACTCGATAGCCAACCCTACAGCCTTACTTATTTGAAGACGTCTAGAAAGATTTTTCGACATTATCATATGATAACAGTCATGTGGTGTCAGTTGACCCGCAATACTGAGAACACTATGAGTAATGGATTACTAATACGAAATACCAAGATGGTTCTCCCCAATAGAATTGTCGAGGGGGACCTCCGTATTGCTGGGGGTTTAATCAAAACCATCGCACCTCAAGGAGGGTTACAACCAGAGATAGGGGAATCTGTAATTGATGGGACAGGATTGCACCTATTACCTGGTGCGATAGATCCTCATGTTCACTTTAGAGACCCTGGCCATCCCGAAAAAGAAGACTTAGAGAGTGGCAGTCGTGCAGCAGCAGCAGGTGGAATCACATCATTCCTAGATATGCCCAATACACTTCCCAATGCAACAAATCGTGCAGCTCTAGAAGCTAAGATTGCATCTGCAGCTAAGAAAACAGTAACACATCATGGCTTCTTTATTGGAGCAACGACGAATAATGTCCCCGATTTGCAGAGTATAGAAGGAATGGATGGTGTTTGTGGAATCAAGATATTTATGGGCAGTAGCACAGGAGATTTACTGGTACATGAACAAAAGCATCTCGAGAATATTTTTGCTAATACGGGTGGTATAATTGCAACTCATGCAGAAGATGAAAATCGATTGGAATCTAGAATCCCTGAATTTAAGCATCGGACGGATATTGCCGCTCATGCAGAATATAGAGATGTTGAATGTGCACTTTTAGCGACTAAAAGAGCTTCTGCTCTGGCAAAAGACCATGATCATCGCCTCCATATTGTTCACTTGACGAGTGGAGCCGAGGCAGACTGGTTATCCTCTAACAAAGGAGATCTGATAACTACAGAAGTCTGTACTCAACATCTCACGTTCGATCAGGATGATGTCGAAGAATTAGGTGTTCGTGCTCTCATGAACCCACCTATTCGTTATTCAGAAGATCAGGCAAAATTGTGGAGCCGCCTCAAGGACGGTACCATTGATTGTGTAGTCACAGATCATGCTCCGCATACACTGGATTCAAAATCAGTAGGGTTCCCAAATGCACCTGCTGGTATGCCGGGAGTCGAGACTTCTCTACCTGTAATGCTCACGCATGCAATGAATGGAAAATGTACAGTGTCCGATGTTGTACGCTGGATGTGTGCTGGTCCGGCGAAGGTATACGGAATCAAGAATAAGGGCTCACTAATTGAGGGATTTGATGGTGATTTAACCTTGGTCGATTTAGAAACTAACAGAACAATACAAGATACCGATACTTGGACTAAGGTAGGATGGACTCCCTATGCGGGGCGTTCCTTGACTGGGTGGCCGATATACACAATTGTAGATGGAAAAATTGTTCACTCACGTAATAGAGGTGGAGAATTAAAGGGCAACATAGTTGCATTGCCGGGTAGTGCTGGTAGACCTTTGATTTTTGAATAATCAATCTTCGCAACCTTCAGGATTTTCTTCGTTACAGGGATGTTTTTATTCCTCTGAATCGTTGGATTCTTCAGTTTCTTCTTGAACATAATAATAATTATTCAAATGATGTCCAGGTAAATTTAATTCAACCTGAACTGACATATCATCAATTTTGTGAACTGCTGCACCCAATGCTGAAAATGAATAAATAAATTCACCCATGAAAATAGACCTTTGGATACTCGTTTGAGAACCATACCATGAATTACTTTCATCTGAGTTATAAAAATCAGAATGATTTGCACTTCCATGTAAACTTAATGATTCATTTTCAATATCTACATTTATCATTTTAAGTGTTGAAACATACTCATAATCATACGTATTTTCTCCAAATTCATTAATTTGCCAAGTAGATCTGTAAGTAGAAAGAGGGACTGCTAACATTTCTTCAGGACCCCAATAAGTGAAAGCTTTGTGTTCATAATTAGCCTCAGACCACGACCAAGACCATCCACAAGATCTAATGTCTTCACAATTTTGATCTACATAACCAGGAGATAATACTTGAACATCAGAAAGTAAAGGGTTTGAAGGGTCACTGACATTAAATAATGAAACTTGAGTTGTTGACCAATCAAGCCCTAATCCATCTTCACCAGGACCTATGCCAATTGTAAGAAGATGATTTTCATCTACAGGATGAATGTAGGTTGAGACACCAGGTATTTCTAATTCGCCAAGAATTTGAGGATCTAGGGGGTTAGATAAGTCAATTACCCAAAGAGGGTCTACGTTTTCAAAAGTAACTAGATATCCTTTTTCACCAACAAATCGTGCACTCCAAATGGTCTCATTAGGTGCAATATTTTCAATAATACCTACTTGATTTAGTAAATTGCAGGGAGAAGTAATACAATCTTCACCTTCATATTGCAGAATAGTAACTTGATTAGTTGGTCCAGAGAAAATAGGCTCTCCATCTTCATCTAATTCTCCATCTAGCCACCAACGCCCCCATGCATCAGAGGTTGAAGCGATTCTTATTGACCCTTGAAACTCACTCATCGAGAATTGATCTTGAACCGTACCAGATACTCGCCCAGAACCAAGATAGGATGTAGAATTACTATCAGATATGTCGAATGCATGGATATTTGTTGAGTCTTCAAAATCATTATTCCTCCAAAACCACCACCAATCAGCAGTTGGTTCTGCCAATAATAGAGTGTTTCCTGAAGAATATACATGAGCCCATCTAGAGGTAATATGATCAACCTCAAACTCAATATCGTCTTCAAACATTTTCATAGTCATTATAGTTGTTAAACCTCTAACAGTAGTTTCAGGACTAGCAGAGAACTCACTACAATTGTCCGATGAAAGAGAGGCCTTCACATACGGAAATTCTTCATCGGATGTACTTTCATACATTTGTGGGATGAAATCGTCAAGTGTTAGTGATTGGATGACAACATTATTCGAATTTATTGTATCAATTAGAGATTGATTCCAAATGTTCATTCTTTCATATGTATCTTTAATTTGGTAATAACTGTCAGGAAGATTTACCCATGTTTGAATACCTTGGAAATATGTGTATAAGTGAGTTACTGAACGTACTGTTCCATCGACCAATCTAGAAGTATGATAATTACCTTCAACTAACAATTCTTTCTCAACAGTTGGATTTAACTTATCACTAATATCAATAATAGAGTACATCACAAGACTTTCATATCGAGTGTAGGTACTGAAATGTTCTATACCTTCTGAGTCAATCCAAGTATAACTTTCTTCATGACCCATTAATTCTAACAAAGGATGATCATATGGGAGATTCCAATAATCAATACTAGAAGTAATTACAAGTCTTTCACCTTCAAGCATCATTTGCATAGGATTACCCAGCATGGTTGTATTAGATAGTAAATTCAATTCACCAAATTCAGGAACCCCCATGACAAGGAGTTTGTTTCCATTAATCATGTAGATATAGTGGCCATCAGTTTTTATGAAATCAGCTTCATCAACTCCAGATTCTTGATTATTTGTCTGAGAAAACTCCCCTGTTCTATCTTCACCGCTAGATTGAACAGCACCCATGTCTGAATTAGCTCCATCGACCTCTGCAAGCATTACATCAGGACCCCAATCAGATCTTAACCAAGAGTTTGGAGACCAATGATAATATGATTGTTGATCAAGTTGGACTAACATTTCTTCATGTACTGATTGTTTCAAATCATCTAACAAATCACTACATTGCTGGTAACTTACTAATTGAGGGCTTCCAAATATACGCTCAGATAGATTAAGTTCTGGATATTCACCATCAATTAAAATAATAGTATCATCAATTTCATCATTTATATTTTCAATAATTCCTAAACAACCTGATGAAAGTAAAATGAATAATACAAATATGGTTGTAAATGATCCCTTGCGCATAAAACAACCGGAGTGATTAGTTATTATGAACAAATTGGTAAAATGATAGGACAATTAATCAAAAAAATATCGATTTATTGTAGGAAAACTAAGAATATTGCCTACCGTTGCCGGATTTACTTCATCAGATTCTTCATCTGTCATGGCAATCGATGTTTCAACGGCTTCATCTGCATGATCGGAGCCGAGGCTTTGTGTGCCTGCTAAGAAAATTAGCGCAGCAATTTGTATGTCCAATTCCTGATCCATCAGAACTCTATTGATGCACCTTACACTTAATACAAATGTCTTTTTGAGTCATTGATGCATCAATAAATTACTTGAAAACAGAAGAATATAAAATATTTCTTCTATTTACTGTGTATTTTCGAAAGATGATGATGAATTCAAAATATCAACACCTAAATCAGTAAGTACCCATTTGGACCTCTTAGAAACTACATTAGAACCAATATATTTTGAGGTCTTAAGTTCAGAAATATGATAACTCATCAATTGCCTAGATATGGATAATTTCTTACTAATTTCAGAATTAGAAAGTCCTAACTTCCCTGAATTTGATAATATCTCAAGTATGGCTAATCTAGTACCCATTATAGGATTACGTATATTTTTTAATTCAGATTTAGAAATACCTGAAACCGCATATCTTCGAAGTTTACCATCTTTCCAAGAGATAATTTTCCCATTATTCTCGAGTACTTGTAAATGATAAGCAGTTACTCCATTAGCTAATCCCAAAGAGTCTCTCAATGCTGAGAAATGAATACCTGCATTCGCTTCAAGATATCCTAGTATACGACCTCTTGTAAGAAGATCATTACTACTCTTACTTTTTGATATCAGAGGAGTGACCAAAGAAATTAATACAGTAATTCTAAATATTTCAGAAAATAATGAACCCAATAGAAGATAAGAAATACCTCCGGTTCCCACAAAAATTAGCCTTGTATGAGTTTCGTCAAATTGCTTAGAACTTTGACTATCGGGAGAATCTGAATCTGAAGAATCATCGACAGGAACTTCATCGGCTTCGGCTGATGCTAGATTAATATCTATTTCTCGGAAATTATCGCTAGAATTAGAATCATCAAAATTGTAGTATATGATACTACCAGATACTAAACAAGTTATAGCGAAAAGAGTCAGAAGACGGATCATAAAAACGCCTCTCATATACTTGCCAATACGATATTATATATGATAAACTTGGTTAATTGTTTTGACATTTAGAGTCGTTGTGTTGAAGAAGTGGGGCTCTTGTGTGAGAACGAAAATAGATGAGCGGAGAGTTAGGAAGCAACGTTGGAGACTCAGAAGAATACGCTGAGTCTATGCTAACTTCTGCTCGTTCAGTAATACGTACCTGTCTACAAGTTAGACCTTTTGAACCAGTTTTAATAGTGACCGATCCCGAAAGTTCCACTATAGGAAGAGCACTGTATGAAGCCGCGGCTGAAGTAACAGATAGAACTCTGATGATGATGATGCCAACTTCTCATAAAAAAGGAAGTGAGCCGCCGGACTATGTTGCAGAATTAATGAGAAAGCAAGATGTTGTTATACTAGCTACAAAGAGTTCGTTAACACATACAAAAGCTAGAATTAATGCTTCAAGAACTGGAAGAACTAGGATTATATCTATGCCAGGAATTAGTGAATTAATGTTTTCCAGTGGAGGAATGACTGCAGATTATAATGCACTGCAAAAAGAAATTTCAGGTTTTACTTCAATTTTTCGAAGGAAAAGAGATGTCAGAGTTACTTCAGCTGGAGGAACTGATATTACATTTAGTATAGGGGCGAAATGGAGAACAGACGATAATGGAATCTGTAATAGGCCAGGACAAGTTATGAATTTACCATCAGGACGTGTCTTTGTATTCCCTAAGGAAGATTCAATGAATGGTAAAATTGTGATTGATGGCTCATGGGAGGGGAATTTGTTAGATGAAACAATCTCTATGAATATTGAAAATGGCGTCATTGTAAACATATCCAATAACCAGTTGGGTGAAGAAATTAATGCAATATTCGATGAGATAGGTAAATCACTTAACAAATCAAAAGCAGGAATCGTGAAGACTGTTGCCGAATTCGGCTTTGGAATGAATTCAAGAGCTAAAGTAGTTGGTAACTT